>Ga0255765_1000370_pt1 | contig 60145 bp, 57 predicted proteins | sample 041ome_8_FD_179965 | JGI IMG/M metagenome (GOLD analysis project Ga0255765, IMG submission 179965) | Coastal salt marsh microbial communities from the Groves Creek Marsh, Skidaway Island, Georgia - 041407BS metaG (version 2) | ecosystem: Environmental > Aquatic > Marine > Intertidal zone > Salt...
GTGTTGCTGCTTCCGTTGTTGCCGGTGTTCCCGTTGCCGGTGTTGCTGCTTCCGTTGTTGCCGGTGTTCCCGTTGCCGTTATTGCTGGCGTTGCCGTTGCCGGTGTTGCCGGGGGCGGTCGCCGATGGGTTATCGCCATCAAGTCCCGGTGGCAGATCGTCAGGATCAAGTCCAGGTGGAAGATCATCGATATCAAGTCCAGGCGGCAGTGGCACCTGGGTTGTTGTCGAAACTGGTCGGGTCGTCGTCGTGGATCCGGGCGTGGTTCCTGTCAGGGTCGTAGACGTCGACGTGGAATCGACTTCGTCATCGTCAGCTAGGCCGATAACCGCGCCACCTGCGCCGTCGTCGCCTGCATCGCCAGAGCCGTTACCGGCCCCTGATGCGCCGCCGTCCGCGGCGTTGGCATCAGAACCGTCATCGGACTGGTCATCAGCTGGAGTGTCGCTGCCCTGGTCGTCATCATCGGCTGGGACGATGATCGTCGACGGCACCGGTCGCGGCACCTCGATGTTCACCACTTCCAGCACATCGGCCACCACGCGCTGCACCGGATCGGGCAGGTTGCCGGTGCTTGCGAGGCCAACGCTGGCGCCTGCCGCGGCTGCTCCGGCCCAGCCGAACACACCGATCGCACCGATCACAGCCCCGATGCGGCGTCGCAGCCGGCCGCTGCGGGCGTCGGCCGCCATCGACGACGCCACTGCCAGCGAGACCAGATTCTCGATCATCACCGCATCTGCACTGAACTGCACCTCGTCGGCTCGTTGTGCAGCAAGTCGGCGCTGGAGCCGGCGGTTCTCGGGCCAGACACGGCTCGCGCCGAAGATCGGCAAGGCGACTGCCAGCAGTGCTCCCAACATTGACGTCGTCACGATGGGTCACCTCCGTCGAGCAGGTCGCTCACCAGAAGTTCTTTCAACTTGGAGAACGCACGGCTGATCGCCACCCGAGTAGCCACCTCTGATTTGTCGAGGGCGCGTGCAGTTTCCTTGGTGGATAGGCCCACCACGTAGCGCAGGTCGAGCATTCGGCGTTGCTCCTCCGGCAGTCGACCGAGCGCGGCGAGAAGGTCCGGGTCGTTGAACGTCTCCTCATTCGGCTCATCGGCCTCCAACAACGCCAGCGTGTTCTCAATCGACATCTCGCTGCGGCGGGTGGTGCGGCGCAATTGGTCGACGATGCGCGCATGCGCAATCGAGAACACATATGACCGCAGTTGGCTTTCTGAACCTTCGAATGTACCGATGTTGCGGGCGAGAGCTTCGAAGGTGGCACCCATGACTTCGTCGCCGTCGCGGACACCCATCCGGTTGGCGTAGCCGACGATCTTCGGACCCAATTCGGCAACGAGCCACGACCAGGCAGTGGGGTCACCGTCTTTGAGCCCTCGCATCCCCATGCGCTCGCGGCGCCGCCGACGCCTGTCGGTCATGGGCAGGTTCATTGGCTGTTCACCGCCGCCCACGCCGCGATAACCGTGCCGGCCACCATGAACGGTCCGTACGCGATCAGCGTGGTCCGTCGTGCCAGCCCGATCGCCATCACCGCGAGTGAGAACAGAGCTGCCAATATCGCTGTGGCCACCCATGCCGTCAGCACTGCCCATGGGTTGACCATGCCGATGATTGCCCCCAACAGTGGTGACAGATACACGTCGCCGCGTCCCAGTTGGCCGCGCGACAGCGTCCTCAAGGCCACGCTCACCATGGTCATCGCGGCGGCTCCGGCCAGTGCGGGCCACCATCGCGAGGTGCCGGATCCAATCAGTAACGACAGCATCACGATCGCTGCAGTCGTCACACTCGGACGCAGTGGTAACCGTCGCACCCAGATGTCGATTGTCACCTGTACACCCAACACACCAGCCGCAGCGCCCAGTGATGCATCCACTGGCCAGGCCGTGTCCTGCACCGGCGGCTGGCGGGTGAGCAGCATCGCGGCCACGGTCAGCACCGCGCTCACAGACAGCGCACAGAGCACCGTGAGACCGCGTCGGCCGGTGGTGGCGACCAACGTCGGCCCCATCGCCATGACGGCGATGACGGCTGCACAGATAACGACGACGATGCGCCAGTATCCCAGCATCAGACCGCTGAGCGTCGGCGGATTCGCGTCGTCGACGCTCAGCGGCCCACTCCGAGAGCGCCGGACGATGCGATGACGGGGTGCGCCGGTCGTGCATCACAGCACATCCATCAATCTCACGATGGCTGGGCCCACCACCACGATCAGTAGCACCGGCAAGATGCAGAACACCGTCGGGAAGATCATTTTCATCGACAATTTTGCCGCGTCGTTCTCGGCGGCCTGACGTCGGTGGCGACGAATGGTGGCAGCTTGCTGTCGCAGCACACCGGCGAGGGGAGTGCCGAGGGTCTGATTCTGCTCAACCGCAGCAGCGAAGAGCCGCACGGTCGGGGTGGTGTTGCGAGCGGTGAATGTTGCGAGCGCCTCCCGGCGGGTGGAGCCGAGCTGCACCGACCGTGCCATGTGGTCGAATTCGGCACCGAGAGCAGAATCGCGGCGCGCGGCATACCGCACCATCACTGCTTCGAGTGTCAGGCCGGCTTCAACACCCATCACCAATTCGCCGAGGGCGTCACCCAGTTCACGATCGAGGCGCCGAGTGCGTTCGGTCTCGCGTCGACGTGCCGCGATCAGCGGAACTTGCCATGCCCCTCCAGTGGCGATGAGCGTCGCTCCGATGGTGGTTGGTGTGGGGTCGGTTGCCGCCAGTAACACCACGAATGCGCTGACGATGCTGATCGCCACCCATTGGGTGCGGGCGACGCCACGCAGATGTTCGGGGGTGGCGTTTACCGGGCCAAGAGCGTCGACGCGAGAGCGGTCAAGCCGTCCGGTGGTGGTGCGCGCTGTGGCGCGGTCGATCACCACGTCGGCCGCGATGTTGTCGTCCGTCAGAAGTTCGTCCGTGAACGGCGCGATGCCGTGTGCGGGCGCGACAGGTGTGGTCGCGTCAGTGGGTGCACCAGCCACACGCCGCGAGGTGCGGCTGGTGACCATGGTGGCGGTCATTCCTACACCGGTCGCGATCAGCATGATGCCGATGAGGGAGTCGTTCATGACGCCTCCCCGGGACGGCTGAGGGCTCGCAGCCACCACCATCCGATGACCCCGAGGACACCGCCGACCATAGACATCGCACGGCCTGCGGGGGTGGCGATCAGGGGCGTGGCATAGCCAGGGCTCAGCAGCGACAACAGCACGATGGCGGCGACGGGAAGACCGAGCAGGACCTGGGCGCTGAGACGTGCATCTGCGGTGAGGGTTTCCACTTCGCGACGCAGGTTGTCCTCGGCATCGATCGACTCGGCCACGGTCGCGAGAATTTCGGTCAGCGATCCGCCGTGGTGCGCGTGCAGCCCAATCGCAGATGCGATCACGTCGAGGTGCCGGCTGCCTTCGGCGGCGGCCACGCGATCGAGAACCTCATGGATGGGCACACCGAGACGTGCCTCCGCCAGTACTTCCTCGATGATTCCGTCGAGAGGCGCGTCGGCTCGTTCGACCACGGCTTGCAGTGCACCGGTGAGGTCGCGGCCCACACGCAACTGGTCGATGAGGAGCTGAAGGACACCGCCGAGGGCTGCGTCGAGTGCGGCGCGGCGCAGCCGCCGACGGCGCGACACCACCGCGCGTCGTGCGATCGGTGGAACGGCGCCGGCCACAAGGCCGACTGGGCCGATCAGCAGGGCGGTGGCGATGGCCACGGCGACGATGGTGATGGCCATCGACCGGCTGACGCGGGGCAGCTGTCGGGGGGCGGCCTCGTGTTCAAGGCCGATCTGGGTGCGTGCGGCGCGTGCGATGCGTCGATGTGACGTGGTGTCGGTGGCCCATATCGCCAAGGTGGCAACGCCAGCGGCAACAGCGACAGACGCCATCATCGGCGTGTCGATGGTGCTCATCGGTGCTCACCACCAATGTGCGCGGCATCAACGTGCGTGGCATCGGTGGTAGCCACGCCGGTGACAGCTGCAGTGGCGGGGGTGTTCGGTACAGCGCCGAGGGCACGCGAGGTAATGCCGGTGGGCACCAGTTCGTCTCCGGTGTCGGTGGTGCGGTGGGTGAACAGGTCGGCCGTCGACACCACGTCACCCTCGAGCCCCACGACCTCGGTGATCGAGGACACCACACGGCGGCCGTCGCTCATCCGCGTGAGTTGCACAACCAGGTCGACTGCCGAGGCGATCTGTTCGCGAATCGCGCGCAGCGGCAGGTCGATACCGCCGAACAACACCATGGTCTCCAACCGGCGCACTGCATCGCGAGGGGAGTTGGCGTGCACGGTCGACAACGATCCGTCGTGGCCGGTGTTCATGGCCTGCAACATGTCGAGCGCCTCCGCGCCACGCACTTCGCCCACCACGATGCGGTCCGGCCGCATGCGCAGGCTGTTGCGGACCAGGTCGCGAATTGTGACCTCGCCGGCGCCTTCGGTGTTGGCCGGCCGTGCCTCAAGCCGGATCAGGTTGGGTAGGTCCAGCGTGAGTTCAACGGCATCTTCCACCGTGACCACTCGTTCTGTGCGGCCGATATGCGACGACAGCACGTTGAGCATCGTGGTCTTACCTGTGCCGGTACCACCGCTCACGATGACGTTCATCCGCTGTTCCACAGCGGCGCGCAACAGGGCGGCAGCGTCGTTGCCCATGGCGCCGCGGGCGACGAGTTCGGCGCTGGTGAGATGGCGGGCGGTGAATTTGCGGATGGTGATCGATGGTCCGTCCACGGCGAGTGGAGGAAGCACCACGTTCAGTCGTGAACCGTCAGGTAGACGAGCGTCGACCATCGGGGAGGACTGATCGACACGACGGCCAGATGTGCGCACCATGCGTTCGATGACGAGCAGCAACTGCTCTTCGCTCTCGAACACCGTGGTGGTGGGTTCGAGCCGGCCGCTGCGCTCAACGAACACGTTCTGGTGCCCGTTCACCATGATTTCAGAGACATCGTCACGGTCGAGGAGGGCCTGCAGGGGGCCGAACCCCAGCAGTTCGTCGGCGACGGCTCTGCGGATGGCCGAAACGGTGCCGCGGTCGATCTGTTCGTCCTGTGATGACAGCACTGTGGTTGTCTGTTGCTCGACGAGTGCCCGCAACCGATCGTCGGAGAGTCGGGTGCGGTCGGGGATGTCGCCGATCGCATCACGGACTTCCGCCACGACTCGGCGAACCACATCGCGATCGACGGCACCGACAGACGACGTGATGGTCGTCACGCTGTCGAGCCGAGTGATACGAACCTGGTCGTCAGAGGCTGAGTGTCCTGGGCCGTGTTGCGCAGTGTGTGCGGTGGGCTGCAGCGCTGCATCGTGCTGTGCTGATGGGGTCACTGCCGTGGCGACCAACTCGGTTTCGGTGGTGATCGTGCAGGCGGGGTCAGATGTTGTCTCCTCGGCGATCGACGCAGACACGCCGTCCTGCGGCGATGGGTGCGCCGTGTTACGTGTAACCGCAGCAGCAGCCGTCGTGACCGCTGTGTCGTCGATCGATGCCGATGCGCGGGTCGTCTGGTCGACGCGTGATGCCAAGCTCATCATCGCCGCCCCGTGACTGCGGCAGCCATGTCGATTCCGAGCAACACATCGGCGTAGTGGCGGAATGCCACGGCGATGGGGGAGCGAGGGCTCGACTCGGTTACCGGCGAGCCCGAGTTCATACCGGCTGCGAGACTTGAGTGTTCCGGAATGGTGATGACCGCATGACGACCCAGCGCGGTCTCCACATCATCGACGGACAGCCCCACGTGAGCGTTGGCACGGTTCACCAGCAGATCAACACGGTCGAGGTCCATGTCGAGGCGCCGCATCGTGTCGAGCAACTTGCGGCCGGCCTGTACCGAGGGCACATCAGTGCCGCACACCATCACCACTCGTGTGGCACGGTCGAGAGCGCCGAGGGAGTAGTCGCTGATGCCGCCGGCGGTATCGAGCACGACGGGGCGCCCCGCGGCGATGATGCGATCGACGACCGCAAAGGCATCATCGACAGAAAGTCGATCGGCTGCCACTGGGTCATTCGGTGCGCACAGAACGTCAAGTCCGCTGGGGTGGGTGCTGAGCATGGTCATCGGGTCGCGGCGATTGCCGGCCTCCACGAGGTCATCGAGGCGATGGGCGGGCCGCATCCGCAGGGCGTACTCGACGTCGCCGAAGTGGATGTCGAGGTCGATGATCACGCTGTCGGTGCGGTGGGCGAGCCCCACGGCCAAGTTTGACGACACGGTGGTCTTGCCGTTTCCACCCTTGGGTGATACGACCGCAACCACGGGTATCTCGGTGGGTGCGGCGGTCTCGCGACCGGTGGTGTCGTCGCGGTGATGTCGACGCCCGATCATGATCCCACCAGCCATAAGCGGTTGTCGGCAGCGGCCGTGATCACTGCGCCCACGGTGCCGTCGGGCACCGCAAGAGTGATCACCTGCTCCGAACGGGGATCGAGGTTGGCTGTGTCGGGAGTGGCGACGATTCGCACCCCGGTCGCCAGCACGGTGGTGCCGGTGTCGGCAACTTCATGCACATCGACGATGTCGCCGGTGGTGGTGAATGGCCCAGACCAGCGCTGCGGGTCGAGGCGAACCGACACGGCAACGAGTCCCTCGCCTAGGGCATCGACCACGTCGTCGGCCACCGATGAGGACAGCACCTGCTGGCCGGGCACGAGATCGGTGACGAGGATGCCCGATGGCACGGCGTCGACTGCGGTGAGTGCGCCCTCGGCACGGGCCGCGACCGGCAGCATGCGTACCTCGCTGGCAGCGATGATCTCTGCCGTGGACGCACCGGCGGCCACAGCGCGGGTCGCGACCACGGTGGCAACACCATCGGGGGCCACCTCGGTGGTCGTGGATCCGTCGGCGGTCAACGCGTAGAGGCCGACCGCGGTGATGGCGAATGCGGCGATCGGCACGGCAGCGCGGCGCATATCGGGCAGGGGGCCACGCGCACGGATGCGACGCGGAGCATTAGATGAGGTGGCGGGCTTACGGGACATCAGCAGTCTCCTGTTCCGTCGAGGTTGCAGAGCCGGGCAGCGGTGACACCGGCGTCGATCTGGGTGCCGGTGGTGCAGCAGCCGGTCGGGGTGGCCGAGCCGGTCTCGGTGGTGAAGTGCAGGCGGACGTGACGTCCGCTGGCGGTGCCGTTCAAGGTGGCCTCCTCGATGACGATGCCCACCACACCGACGATCGTGAACTGGGCGTTCTGGCCGGTGTCGGTGGCGTTGGCGAAGATGGGCACAACGATTGGTTGGCCGATGATGGCGGCGAGGTCGAACGCGGGGCTCGGGATGCCGGGGTCGCCGTCGATGGTGCTGGGCACCTGCAGGACGCCGTCGTATCCGTTGTCGATCCAGCCCTGGGTCACCGCGGTGGAGTTTGACCCGCCGTCGAGGTCCAGCACCCCCCAGTTGCCAGGTGTGTCGCCGGCGCAGGTTGCGCCATCGGACTCGATCCCCACGACGTAGGTGCTGGTGTCGGTGAAACCCGAGTTGACCCAGGCCTGTAGTGCGGGATGCTCGGCGCAGATCGACAGGGGTCGCACACCGCTGACCGCGGTGGCACCACCGGTGCGGGCACCGGCTGACACGGTGATGTTGGCGCTGTCGCGGCCGAAGAGGGCACCAAGACTGAGATCACTGGTGGTGGCAGCACTCACATTCACTGTTCCCGCCGTTGCGGTGCCAGTTGCTGCACAGGTGATGGTTGGCGTCGCGCCGATTGTGTTGGTGATGTGCGCAGTGGCGCTGCCGCAGGCAGATATGCCGTCGCGGCGATCGATTGCGCCAGCAAGCGCTGCGCCCTCTACCGCGGTCTGCAGTTGCTGGCGTTCAGCTGTGACACGGCCGGCGTCGACGATGACAGCGAAGAGCCCGACGATTGGCACCATGGCGATCGCGACCAGCACAGCGATGGTGCCAGCGTCACGATGTGGCTTGCTGGCCTGCGCGGTGGAGGTGACGGTGTCGGTCATAGGTCTCAGGGGTCAGATCTCGCAGCGGTAAGTGGCTGTTGATGAGAGGTCGATGGTGCGGTCACCGATGAACGGGATGGTGACGGTGCGGGTGGCGTCGATACGAATCACGGAGTCGACGCCGGGGCAGGTGGCGAGGTTGGTGCAACTGGTGGCACCGAGTGCGCTGCCAGCATCGGCGAGACGGGCGGCGGCCAGGGTGCACGCGGCGTTGCTGTCGAGAGCACCGGCGCGGGCGGCATCGCGCGCCGTCGAGTTCACGTCGAGCTGGGCAGTGGCGATGGTGCCGGCGGTGATGGCCGCGAACACCAACATCACGATGAGGGGCAGCACGAGCGCGAACTCGACGGCGGCGACGCCACTGTCGTCCCCGTCCCGTCCCGGCCGACCGCTCGCGGTGCGGTGGCCGGGACGGCAAGGGAGACTCACGGCAGGATGCTGTCGAACAGGCCGCCGATGCGTCCGCCGAGTGCGGCGGCGGCGATGGCGACGACGCCGACGATGCCGGCGAGCAGAACGCCGTACTCAGCGGCCACGCCACCGGTGTCGTCGGTGTCGGTGCCGAGTTCGCGGTATCGGTTCGCGATGTCGATGAAGATGCGGTTCATGGTGTTTCTCCCTTGTGTTCGACCGCCCATTGGTGGGCGGATACAGGGGTGATCGCACCGCAACGTTGATGTGTTACATCTCGACAGATTTTTTCTGAGATTTTCTGCCGGGCATGTTCGGCCGCGTGTCGATGGGGTGCGCCAGCGCAGATTCCGGCTGTGGCGCCGGTGTGGGAGCAGGCCGGGTCAGATCCGGACGAAGCCGTTCACGTCAACGATGATGTCGGCCTCGCCGTAGACGTACACGCAGATGGTGCCGGTGTCCGACAGCGGGGTGAACACCGCATTCGCCACGGTGTCACCAACATCGAAGTTCACGTTCGACGCATTCGGGATGGCGCCGCACGGGTACACCGTGACGTAGCCGGCCGCGGTAGCGCCGGTGACGGTCACGTTGAGTGATGCCCCGGTGACCCGGTCGGTGGGGATGCCGGCACGGCCGGCGATCTTCACCTCAATCGGTGCCCCGGTGCCATCGGCGCGGCCCACTCGGCTGCTGGCATCCGGTGTGCGGGTGTCGGCCAAACGTGTGGGTCGCAGGGCCTGGTAGCCCTCGCCATCGACGAACCAACCGTTCACATCGACGATCACATGTGCGGCACCGAACACGTACACACAGATCGAACCGGTGTCGGACAGCGGCGCAATCACGCCGTTGGCCACGGTGTCGCCAGGTGCGAAGTTCAGGTTCGACGAATTGGGCGTGGTGCCGCAGTCGTAGACGGTGGCGTATCCCGCCCCGATTGGCGATGAGGTATCGGTCACCGTCAGGTTCATGGTGACCGCATCGACACCGTTGCTGGGGACCCCTGAGCGGCCGAGCATTGGGATTTCCAAGATGTAGTCGCCACCCACGCGGACGGCGGGCACATCACCGAGGCCGCTGCGAGTGTCGGCACGACGCGTAGGAGTGACCGGTTCGAAGCCGTTGTTGGCCATCACCGCACCATTCACGTCGGCGATGATGTGCGCCGAGCCATACACGGTGAAACACACCGTGCCGTCGGCCGATAGCGGAGTGAGAACCGAGTTGGCGACTGTTGCGCCATCGGCGAAGTTCACGCTGGATGTGTCGGGCACGGTCGCGGTGCACGGGTACACGGTGATGTAACCGAACCCGCCGCGAGTCGACGTGGATGTTGCGGTGACGTTCAGCGACACAGCGCTCACACCGGTGGCTGGCACACCGGCGCGACCGGCGACCACCACTTCAATGCGTTCAGAATGAGTAAGTCGTGTGATGCGATCGATGCCGATGGCACTGCGGGTGTCGAGCAGACGGTCGGGCGACACAGCGGTGATCGGTGCGCTCCACGGATCGGCCGTGTCGGGTTCCACAGGGGCAGGTTCAGGGGTCGGCTCGGGCTCGGGTTCTGGCTCAGGCGGTGGTTCCGGGGCAACAGGTGTGGCCGTGACCTCGGCGGAGGCAGCGGAGGTGGTGCCGTCGATATCGGTGCTGGTGACGCTGAATCGGTAGGTGACGTCGTTCACCAGTCCGTCGATCACACATGAGGTGAGGTCCGCAGCCACCGTGCACCCACTGGCCGGCTCACCGGTCACCGTGTGGCTGGCGAGTGCGATCGAATGCGTGTCGTCGACGGTCCACGACACGGTCACCGATCCGTTGCCGGCTGCGGCGCGCACGTCGGTCGGTGCGTTTGGCACGGGCGCCGCGACCGGTGCGGGCGAGCCCACACGCAGCAGGCGGTTTGGGCTGTTCACACCAGCGTCGCTGATGATGCCGTCGATCGATTCGTTTACCAAGGTGGCGCGCACGTCCGCAGGGGTTGCGCTGGGGTCGAGAGCAAGAATCATCGCGGCCGCTCCTGCCACGTGAGGCGATGCCATTGATGTCCCGCTGTAGGTGGCGGTGTCATCGTCCGAGCCGATACCGGCCGCGATGATGTCGACACCCGGAGCGAATATGTCGACGCATGATCCGGTGTTGGAGAACCAGGGGCGTGCGTCGGCACTGTTGGTTGCAGCCACGGTGATGGCTGACGGTTCGCGTGCCGGCGACACGTTGCACGCGTTCTGGTTTTCGTTGCCCGCGGCAACGACCACCACGAAGCCCGCGGCCACAAGATCGGCCACGGCGTCATCGAGAGCGGGAGAGGTCGGGCCACCTAGGCTGAGGTTCACCACGCCACGTCGGCCGTCGGCGTCATGGGTCAGGATCCAGTCGAGTCCGGCGACCACGCCCGAGGTTGTGGCACCACCACCGCAGTCGAGAACGCGCACGGGCACCACCACGGCGTCGTCGGCGAGTCCGAATCGATCGCCCACAGCGGTGGATGCCACATGGGTGCCGTGGCCATGGCAATCAACCCAGCTGCTGTCGCCGGCGACGGTGCTGTAGCCATCGAGGAGGCGGTCGCCGAATTCGTCATGCGGGCGGATGCCGGTGTCGACCACATACACCACGGTGCCGTCACCACGGGTGCGGGTGGCGTAAAGATCATCGAGTGGCAAGGCGTCTTGGTCGACGCGGTCTTGGCCCCAACTGGCAGCAAAATCGACGCGCCCCGAGGTGTCGGCAACGGTGAGAGGTGCCGACACCTTCGAGGCGGGCGATGCTCCGATGGCGTTCGATGAGACGACGGTGAAGGTGTAGGTGTCGCCGATAGTGAGCCCATTGATGGTGCACGCATCAGGCCCCGACGCCCACGTGCAGGTGGCACCGCCGGGCGATGCGGTGGCGACTTGGGCGGTGATGGGCACGGTGGAATCGCCGCGGGTCCATGTCACGGCCACGGCACCGTCGCCGATGTTTACGGCGCGCACGCCAGTGGGTGCGTCCGGAGCGGCAGCTGGTTCGAATATCCAGTTCAGAGTGATCGCACCGCGGCTGCCGTTCCACCCGTCGACCGCGATGTGGTGGGCGACGCCAGCATCAACTTCGAATTGCACGCGAGAGGTGAGCGCACCGCCGGCATCATCGTTGGTGGCCACAGTGGTGAGTGCGTCGACGCGGTCACCGATGTGGGCGCCAAGCATGGTGTCGAAGTTGGAGCCGACCGTCGTGACGGTGAGGCGGCCAGGCACATCGGGGGTGTAGGTGAACCACATTGATGCAAAGGGTCCGAATGGATGCGCGGGTTCGCCGGTTTCGGCGGTGGCAAATGCATTCGACGATGTGACGGGTCCCGAGGTCGCAGTGAGTTCATTGGCGTTTGCGAAGGTGTCGTTGGCGTTGCCAAGCACGATGGTTGCACTGCGTCCGGCGCTGGTGCCTGCGCTGTTGCGCGCCGTCACCGTGACGGTGTGCTCCACCCAGCGGCCGAGACCGTCGAGAGTGCATGTCATGACATCGGCAGTGGTTGAACAACCGACTGAGGTGCCGTCAACAGCAACGTCGTAGGCGAGGATTGGTGCCCCACCGTCGTTGGTGGGCACGGTCCATGTGGCGATGACCGCATTGCCTGATTCAGTAAGGCTGAGAGAGGCCGGTGCGGCGGGTACGTCGGGGGTGGTGTCCACCATGAGGTCGATGGCGGTGGCCAGCACGCCAGCGGTGTCGGCTGCGGCGGCGTGGCGGATGGTGTAGGTCTGTTTGGCAACCACGACGACCTCGGCGGTGGGCGTCGCTGCAGGGTCGCCGTCGAGGCCGGCCCACCCGTTCACCAGGCTGAGTGTGTCGAGGCTGTTCCCGGTGTAGATCTGCAGGAGGGAGTTGATGGTGGTGCCGGTGCGGTCGAGGGTGAGGGTGCCGTCGTCGTCCGGGGTGTAGCGGTACCAGATACTGCGGTACCCGCTGCCGGGTTCGCCGGCTTCCAGGGCAGATGTCGCGTTCGTGATGTTGACGGTGCTGGCATCGGTCGTTCCGGTGAAGGTGACGGGCGCGCAGAATTCGTCGTTGGGCACCGGGGCGTAGCCGCATGCGGTGGTGGTTTCCCAGTTCAGCACGATGTCACCCCGGGCCGAACCCCAACTGGCGACCCGCACCCAATATGTGGTGCTGGCGGTGGTGGCGAACTGGACGCGGCTGCGCAGTGAGTAGACCCCGTCGATGTAGTGGTCGTCGTTGTAGGTGACACGGGACAAGAAGCCGATGGATGAGCCGGTGTAGATGCCGAGCACGGTGTCGAAGCTTGAGCCAACGGTGTCGATCACCGCGGTGCCGGCTCCCGTGGTGGTGAGCGAGTACCACCGGGTGGCGCCACCGGTGCCGGCATCGAGGGCGGGTTCGCCGGGTTCGACCGTGGCGGCAGTGTTGTTGTCGGTGATCGTGCCGCTGGCACCGCTCAGAGTGCGCGCGCCGGCCCAATCGTCGTTTGTGACCGCAATGGTGATGGGGTTCGACGGGTTGCTTTCTGGCGATGTTCCCCAGGGATTCGATGCGGTCACAGTGACGGTCCACGTGCCGCTTGTCAGACCGACGATGTCACAGGTGAGTGGGCCAGCCGTCCACGAGCAGGTTGCCGACGAGGTGATACCGGCGTCGGAACGGGCTCCCGCGCTGTACGAGGCGATTTCGCCGGTGCCGCTGTCGGACGGTGCTGCCCATGTGACGGTCACGGTGCCGTTGTTGTTCACGGCGGTGACGTCGGTGGGGGCACCGGGTGCGATGCCCTCGCCGGGCGAAAGGAACAGGAGGTGGTTCGGGCTGCTCGCGCCCGCGTTGGTCACCTTGCCGACCGTGCGTGATGCGAGCAGGGTGGAGGTCACGGTGGTGGCGCTGGCGGTGGTGTCTTCACCCCACAGCACGGCGGCAGCGCCTGCAACATGCGGGGCGGCCATCGAGGTACCGGAAATCGTGTTGGTCGCGTTCGATGGCGATGCCGACGAGATCCATGTGGAGGTGATGCTCTGGCCGGGGGCGAACATGTCGAGACATGAGCCGTAGTTCGAGAACGAGGCCCGTGCGTCGCTGCTGGTGGTGGCGCCGATGGTGATGGCCGACGGTTCGCGAGCGGGCGAGTAGTAGCACGCGTTGTTGTTGGAGTTGCCGGCGGCCACGACGGTGATCACACCGTCGTCGACGAGGGATGCGGTGGCGGCGTCAAGCGATGATGACGCGCCGCCGCCGAGGCTCATGTTGGCCACCGCGGGTCCGGTGGTGTGGTCACCAATCACCCAGTTGATCGCGGAGACGATCGTGGATGTTGAGGTGCTGCCGGAGCAGGAGAACACGCGCACTGGCACCAACCTGACGTCTTTGGCAAGGCCGTAGGTGGCGCCACCGACGGTGCCGGCCACGTGTGTGCCATGGCCGTTGCAGTCGTCGGTAGCCGAGCTCGATTCGTTGGGCATGAAGTTACGGCCGGTTGCGAGACGGCCGCTGTAGTCGGTGTGGGGGGTGATGCCGGTGTCGATGATGTAGGCGGTGACGCCGCTGCCTGTGGATCGGTCGGTGTAGGCGCCGTCCAGTGGCAGGCTGACTTGATCGCTGCGGTCCACACCCCACGGTGGGTCCAACTGGGTGTCGTTCAAGGTGACGATGGCATCGTTGTCCACCCAGGCGACACCGGGCATGGTCTTCACTTCGGCGAGTTGATCGTCGGTGAGAACCGTGAGGTGGCCGTCGAAGGCGAGGTCGTAGGTGGCGAGGATGTTGGCGCCGAGTGTGGACACCACCGCATCGCGTTCGTGAGCGGCTGCATCGTCGGCGTAACCGATGAGGTAGCGGTACGGAATGGGGGTGCCGGCCGGCCCATCGGGCAGTTCGCTGAGGTCACGGGCGCGCGCCAGGGCTGCGGCATCGGTGGTGTCACCTGCGGCCACATCGTCGTTGAGGCGCACACGACGGTCGATTTCGATTGACGCGACGGCGGGTTGGTCGGCGAGCACGGAGATCTGCTTCTCGCTGAGGACTGCCTCGATCACACCGACGGCGTTGAGCGTGCTGTTGATCTGTGCTCCCGCATCGACCAATCGGAGGGTGATGTCGTTGGCAATGTCGGTATCGAGGCCGTCGTGCAGGGTGATGAGCACGCGTTGGGCGGTGCCGGTGCCATCGAAGGGAGGCACGATCGGTGGGGTGCCATCCGCTGTTGTCACAGCGGGTAAATCGCCGGTGACCGACGGATCGTCGGCAGCGCTGGCGGGGGCGGCCGCACCGAGCACGATGAGCGCGACCACGGCCGCAAATGCCCCTGCGCGGTGAGAGCGGGGACGGAGAGTGGACAAGCGATCTGGCGTCACGGTGATGTCATCGTTCGGAGTAGCCCAGGTGTTACACATCCGGACAATTTGTTTTCGGGTGTGTTCCACCGTCGTCGTGTTTACACAACAGAATCACAACGCGTCCACCGGATTCACGTGTGATGGACTCGTGTGCGAGCGCTGCAGTTGGCCCCGGAGTGCGTGGGTACGGCGCTTGCCTTGATGATCGTGTCGCTCGCGATCACCCGCTCCGACACAGCAGTGTCGATGATGTTTCTGGTCTGATGACGGCGTGGGGGACACGCCAACTGTCGTGGTTGAGGAACCAGGTGACCTGTCGCCGGGTGCACGGTGGGGAATCGTCGCCGCCGCGTTCGTGTCGACGTTCACCGTCTTCGGCATCGTCTATTCGTTCGGCGCGTTCTTTGATTCGATGGCCGCCGAGTTCGGCACCGGTAAGGGCGTGACGGCGCTGATGTTCTCGTTGACGACGTGCTTTTACTTCCTTGGCGGAGTGGTCACGGGGCGCCTCGCCGACCGTCATGGACCGCGGCCGGTGATGTTGGTCGGTGCGTTCAGCTTGGGAGTGGGCCTGTTGCTCACGGCCGCGGTACCGAACATCTGGTTGGGGTTCGTGACGTATGGCGTGGGGGTGGGCACGGCGACAGCGTGTGGGTATGTGCCGATGGTGGCCTGTGTGGGGGGCTGGTTCACGCGGCGTCGCACGGTCGCGCTTGGCCTGGCAGTGGCGGGTATCGGCGCAGGCACGCTGGTGTGTGCGCCACTTGCGGCGGGGCTGATCGATGCGTATGGCTGGCGCACCACCTATGTGATCTTTGCGGTGGGTGGCACCGTGGCGATGCTGCTGGCGTCAATTGGGGCAGTGCGTCCGCCGATGGTGGGCGATGGCGGCACGTTCGACCTTCGGGCCTTGGTGCACGATCGACGCTTTCTCACCATCTACGCAGCGTCGTTGATCGCGACGATGGCGCTGTTCACACCGTTCGTGTTCGTGAAGACCTACGCGACTGATCGCGGTATCTCATCGGGTGCGGCGGCAGCGATTGTGGGCTTCATCGGGGCGGCGTCGATTGTCGGCCGGCTTGGTCTTGGTGCGCTGGGGGCGCTGGTTGGTCCGGTGCGACTGATGCAGTTCTCATTCTTCGTCATGGCGGCATCGTTCACGCTGTGGCTGGTGGCGGGTGACCGATATTGGGTGCTGGTGCTGTTCGCCGTGGTGCTTGGTGTGGGGTATGGCGGGTTCATTGCGCTATCTCCCGCAGCACTGTCGATTCTGTTCGGCACGAATGGTTTGGCGACGATTTTGGGGGCGACGTACACCGGGGCCGGTATTGGTGGCCTGTTCGGACCGCCGATTGCGGGGGCAATCATCGACGGCGCCGGGTTCACAGCGGGCATCACGTTCGCGCTGGTGATGGGCGCGATTGCCACAGCGGTGCTGTACACGCTGCCCGTGCGCACGCGCCCATCATCACGTAACTAAAACAACCGGTGGTCCGACAATTGCACGTTTGATAAGATCATAATTTATGTGGATGTTTAAAAAAGACAGCGCGCGATTTAGGGCCCCCGAAACTCCGGCCCGAGCCGCAGTGTGGATCGTCGTTGCGGCCGCGTCGCTGGCAGGAGGAGTTCTTGTTTCTGCCGCTGAAATTGACGGCACAGTTGATTCGTCGTTTGCAAGTGATGGTGTTGCGTATGTGGATGGAGTCGGCTACTCGAAGATGGCCGTTGACTCAGAAGGTCGAATTTTGCTGGCCGCGGGCATCGACGACGACCCGGACGCCAGCGGTCCCGATTTGATCCGAGTCAGTCGCCTGGCAGTAGATGGCACTATTGACACCTCGTTCGGTAGCAACGGATCGACCGACATAACGGGATTGAGTGGCTGGTCGTACCTCCAACTTATGACGCTGATGGTCGACGGTCAGGACCGCCCGGTGGTCATTATGGGCGCGAATGGACTGCCGCAGGAGGCCGATACTGGTGCCGTGGTTCGCTTCACCGAGGCTGGAGCGTTGGACACGGCTTTCGGCGGCGATGGGTACGCAGTGCTCACCGCCGGAAGCGCTCGATCGAATATGGCGCCGAACATCGGCTTTATTGATGCGACTTCAGGAAACATTTATGCCTTGGGTGGTATCAACGGGGTGGATCTCTATCGAGTCACCGCTGCCGGGGAGCAGGACACGTCCTTCTTCAGCGATGGTGTGGTGGATTTCGATTATTACTCCGACGCTGACGTGCCGCTTTTCGATATGGGCTTTGGTTTTCGCGGTAATCCTGCTGCGTTGAGCGTTGACGCCGACGAGTCCGGTGCCACAGTCGCGTTAACAAAGTCGGTAAGTGACGAGGCTCGGCTCCTGATGATCAAGATTGACTTCTCGGCTGATGAGACGGTGCCGCTTTCTAGGACGTGGGGGCCCGATAACTACGGCATTCCAACCACGTACACCAATGGCTCCATCACTGATGGAGCGGATGGAACCCCGGATGGGATCGTGGACACCGGGGTTCCGTTGCTGGAATTGGTCCGAGCCAAGATTCTGAGCGATGGCTCGCTTGTTGCTTGGATGACCGGTCAGAACGACCCGTATGCCACTCGAGTGGCTCGGGTTGATGCTGACGGCAATTTACTGTCATCGTTTTCTTCAGATGGCTACACCGACGCGCTCGAACTCTTTGATTCGTATTTGCAGCCAGAACTCGTCGTTAACGGTGACGGCTCATTTTCGTTAATTGGGAAGACCGACGATTATTCCGTACTTGCTCGGGTCGTGCGGTTTGGCTCCGATGGATCCCTAGATGCGAGCTTCGGAACGGGTGGATCGCACGATCTTTCGGCCTGCGAGCGGGGCAGCCTTCAAAGTGCTGTCAGAGCTGACTCTGGAAGCGTGTACGTCCTTTCCAACATGTCGGAATCCACGGGTGACGGCGAGAACATTTGGGTTTCGAGAATCACGAAATTGGGCTCCGGTGGCTCATCAACCGCTTGCGGCACGACAACTTCGTCCCCAGGATCAGGGTCTGATTCCGGGGACGGTTCTGGTCCGGGTCCGGGTCCGGGTTACGAGTACACGCCGCCGGAGGCAATGGATCCAGCTCCGGTGTTGACAGTTGGTGAAGCCGACGGAGGCTTGGTCGTCTGCGTGGCAGTCAATGGTTCGCCGGCGAATTATGTGTCGGTGAATGTGAATCCCGTCGACTTCGACTTTCCGGATAGCGAGCCCGAAGAGGGCACGTTGCTTCCGGAGACCTACCAGACGATGGTTGGAACGAGTCTTCTGTCCTCTTTCGAAGATGGCATGGGGCCATTGCAGTACTCGGAATGGGATGGTGGAGACCTCGCAGTTTCGTTTGATGCCCTCACCCTTTCGCCGTACTCCAGTGATGGCCCTGCGGACCCGAGTACCTACGTTGCCGAACCGTTTGAAGTCGGGGCGTCGTACCGACTGTTTGTGTACGCAGCGGAATATGAGTCTTGGATGTCCGGTGCTATTTCAACGTATGACGGTGAACCGTTGCTGTACACGTTTACTGGCAGTGATGTGGACTGTGGTGTGGAGCCCGGAGGTTCAGCCTCGGATGACACTGCGTCGGATGCGGATGAGAGTGCGTCTGATGGGTCGACGTCGTCGTCTGTGCCGGGCGGTGTTGTTGCGCCTGGTGATGGTGCGGTGTCGGAGCTGGTGACGGAGTCGAATGCGTCGACGTTTGTGCGTAATCCGGGTGAGGTGTCGTTGGTTGATGGTGATGGGAATCCGGTGATTGGTGAGTTGGTGCGGGTGTCTGATGAGGTGGGTTCTGTGCCTGCTGCGTCGAGGACGCCGGAGCAGGTGGCTCAGATTCGTTCGGAGGCGGTGGCGTTGGTTGAGGCGTTGTCGTCGCGTGCTCCTGAGGGGTCGGATGTGCCGGTGCGGGTGGTGGAGACTGAGACGGGTGCGAATCTGTCTGGGTTGGTGACTGATCCTGCGGATGGGACGTCTGATTTGCCGGTTCCTGTTGAGGATGTGGTGTTGTTGGTGACGGATGAGCAGGCCCTGTTGTTGGGTGGTGCTGATGGTCCGGCTGATCCGGCTGATCTGCGTGGTGGCGTGTTGGAGTTGGGGCCTGATGGTGAGGTGTCGGCTTTGGCGTATGGGTTGACACCGGGTGCGTCGGGTGAGTTGGTGGTGATGTCGTCGCCGACGTTGATGGGCACGTTCACTGTGGGTGCTGATGGGTCGTTCCAGGGCCAGGCGGCGTTGCCGTCGACGTTGGCGGCTGGTGCGCACACCGTGGTGTTGGCTGCTGATGGTTTGGTGACGTCGGCTGGTGTTGTGGTGACTGGTGAAGTGACGTTGCCGGTGACTGGGTCGGGTTCGTCGTCGGTGCCGTGGGCGGTGCTGGTGGTGGCTGCTGGTGCGTTGGCGGTGTTGGTGATCCGTCGGCGTGTAGTGGTGTGACCTGGCGCGTTAGCTGTTTGTGAGGTTGGCCGCCGTGTGGGTGGTTGTGGGTGTGCCCGTGTCGGTTGTCCGGCACGGGCATATCTGTTTCACCGGTGATGCCGTACGGCGGCGACATCTGGTGGGGGCATGCCGCGATCGCGAGTCGCGGGGATAGGTCTCAGAGGCGGCCAGCAGCACGTGCCGCGTCGGTTGCGGCGGTGAGTTGAGCGTCGACGATGTCGAGCCCTGCGGACCAGAAACCCGGGTCGGTCAAGTCGCAGTCCACCAGTGCGGTCAGCTCCTCAGGGCTCATCGAACCACCGGCGCGCAACATGTCGAGATACGACGGCACGAACGCCTCTCCACGTTCGGTGTAGCGGGCGTACACGCTGAGGGCCAGCAGCTGGCCGTACGCGTAGGCATACACGTACCCAGGTGTGGCAATGAAGTGTGGGATGTAGCTCCACCAGGTGCGGTACCCCTCGGTGACCTCAACGGCATCACCCAGCATCGCCGACTGGCTCTCGGCCCACAGATCGCCGAAACGCTCAACGCTGATCTCGCCCACCTCGCGTCGTTCGGTGTGACAGGCATGCTCGAAGCGGTTCATCGCGACCTGGCGGAACACGGTGGCGATCGAATCCTCCAAGGTTGCGGCCAACAGAGCGAAGCGCTCCCCAGGGTCGTCCAACATTGACAGCAACCGGTTGTTGGTGACGGTCTCGCCGAATACCGACGCGGTCTCGGCGAGCGTCAACGGTGTCGACTGATGGAAGATGCTCTGCTCACGCGCCAAGTAGCCGTGCACGCCGTGGCCCAATTCGTGAGCGAGGGTGGCGACATCGCGCGTGGTCGATGTCCAGTTCAACAGCACATATGGGTGATGGCTGGGAGTGGCGTAGGCACAAAAGGCGCCGCCGCGTTTACCGGGCCGCACGGGCGCGTCGATCCAGTTCTCGTCGATGAAACGTCCAACGATGTCGGCTAACTCGGGAGAGAAACTCGCGTAGGCGTCGCGCACGATGCGAGTGCCGTCCGCCCAGCCGATCTCGGAGGCGCCGCTGTCGGCCACAGATGCCATGCGATCGAAGTCACGCAGGCGATCCACTCCCAGAATCTGTGCCTTCAACGCGTACCAGCGCTGCGGGATGTCATAGCGCGACACCACCGCATCGATGAGGGCCTGCACGCTCTCGTCGGTGGCCTCATTGTCCATATTGCGCGATGAGATCCAGCTCGGATACGAGCGCATGCGGTCGTCGGTGGCTTTGTTGAGCAGCAAGGTGTTGTAGATGTATGCCCGGGTACGCAGGCCAGGTGCAAGCGCCGTGGTCACCGCCGAGGCTGTCGTCGCGCGTGCGTCAGTGTCGGGCTGTTGCAGGTGGGCGAGCGCCGACATCAGTCCGACGCGGCCACCGAGATGATCGGGCAGATCGACCTCGATTGCTGAGGTCTGCTCCTCAAACAGGCGCACCCACGCCGCGGCACCCGACATCGAGGTTTCGCTCAGCACGGTCTCGGCATCCTCGGACAGCAGGTGGGGTCGGCTGCGACGAAGTGTCTCGAGATGATGCCGGCAGAAATCGAGAGCCGGGTCGGCCAGCACCGCGGTCGCGTGGTCATCGTCGGCGGTCGCCCATTCGAGATCGATGAACAGCAATGAGGTGTTCAGAGCATTCGCTCGTTCGTTCACGGCTTGCATTGCTGCGGCGATGTCGGCATCGGCGGTGTTCTCGGCGAATTTCAGCGAGGTGTAATGACCCGCACGCGACACGGCATCGGACAACTCGGCGAGGCGTCCCATCACCGCAGCCAGTTCGTTGGCATTCAGCGTGGCCACCCGTCCGCGCACATCCTGCAGTTCAGTAGCGATGGTCTCGGCGCGCTCGAGTAGCTCGCCAGGGGAGGTGGCATCAGCGCCCGACAACAAGGTGTCGAGTTCCCATGCCACCTCGGCGGCGGTGAGGTCGGTGCTGGGTGCCTGTGCGTCGTTGCTCACGGTGTCATTGTGGTGCGCGAAAGGCCCGCTGGCACACCGGAGTGCGTGGATGACCAGCACGTGGCCGCTGCGTAACGAAATCGGCGTCCGGAAGTCCACTGCCGGGTGCGTGGTGACCCCTGTCACATGGCCCTTTGTGACTCCGATGGGGTTCTACCTCAGGGATATGGTCGCACAGTGCCCCCTAGTTCACCTGCCGGACAACTTGACGACACCTCGAGTTCGGTGAACCCACCCGCGGCGGCCCACCGATGGACGCCTGGTCGCAACGAGATGCTGGCGATCCTGTCGGCGATCATGGCGTTGATGGCCATGGCCATCGACTTGATGCTCACCGGCTTCGATGAGATGCGCGATGCGTTCGGGTTGGACCCGACATCGAACGAGGTCGCCAACGTCATCACGGTGTTCTTCATCGGTCTTGCTGTTGCCCAGTTGTTCTTCGGGCCGATCACCGACCGGTTCGGGCGCAAATCGGTGCTCTATGCGAGTGTGATCATCTACGTGATCGGCGCGGTTGGGTCGGCGCTGGCACCCTCGCTCGGATGGTTGCTGGTCGCCCGGTTCGTGTGGGGCATCGGTGCCGCAGGGGCGCGAGTGGTGGCCACCGCGGTGGTGCGCGACTACTTCGAGGGCGTCCAGATGGCCAAGGCGATGTCGCAGATCATGGCCGTGTTCATCATGGTTCCAGTAGTTGCTCCCACCTTGGGCGCGGCGATCATCGCCATCGCGCCGTGGCGCACCGTGTTCTGGGCATGTGCGGTGTGGGCACTGATGATGTCAGCCTGGTCGTTGCGTCTGCCCGAGTCGCTGCCACCTGAGAACCGGCGCCGACTCGATCGCCGCGACATCACCAGCGCTTATGTCGAGTTCGCCCGCACGCGTCCAACCATCTGGTATTCGATTGCGTCAGTGTTCTTGCAGGCCTGTTTCACCATGTATCTCGCATCATCGGAATTGATCGTGAGCGAGATCTACGACCGTCGCGAACAGTTCCCGTTCATCTTCGGCCTCACCGCGCTCGGCTTCGCGGTGGCGGCAGCATTGAACGGTCGTGCCGTGGGCAGGTTCGGTGTGCGCCGGGTGATCTGGGCCGTGCTGGGCATTCTGATCGCCGGTTCGGCAGTGCTCACCGTGGTGGTGTCCGTGGTGGACACGCCCTCGTTCTGGTTCTTCATGCCCGGCATCGGGCTGATGCTGATGATGTTCATGTTCTTGATGCCGAATATGAGCGCCGAGGCACTGCAACCGGTGCCGCATATCGCCGGCACGGCATCGGCTCTATCGGGTGCATGCCGTATGGCGGGCGGGGCAGTACTCGGGGGGCTTGTGGCCTCCCGAATCGACACATCGGTCACCCCGTTTGCGGTGGCGTTGCTGGTGTTCGCCATTGCCGCTGCCATCTGCTCGGCCATTGCGGAGGGTCGCCCTCGCAGAGCGGTGCTGCCGGCGATGGCGGGTGCCGCGGTCTCCAACTGACCCCGACAGCGCGCACGTGCCATCGAGTTGATGTGTTCAGCGACGACGACGATGCGCCCGCAGCCTGCATGGCCGATACCCTGCGGGTCGTGGACGTGCGTATTGGAGTGACCCAAGCCCCCCGTGAGCTCAACATGGACATCGACGACGATGGGCGTGACGATGTGCTCGCCCGCGTCGACGCCGCCCTGTCGGGTGCGGTCGATGTGCTGTCGCTGACCGATCGCAAGGGACGGACCGTGTCGGTGCCGTCGGCGAAGATTGCCTACGTCGAGGTCGGCTCGGCCGAGGGCGAGCGCCGCATCGGCTTCGGTGGTTGACACCCCCACATTCCGCGATCTGCCGACCATCCCCGAACGACGGGTGGCGGTGCGTCCCACCACCGCTGGCCTCGCGGCGGTCCGTCGCCATGACCCGTGGCTGTTCGATGGGTCGATCGCATCGGCAAGCCCGGACGACTTGTCGGCCGGCGCCGTGGCGGTGGTGTTTGATGATCGGCGTCGTGTCGCCGGTGTTGGCCTGTGGGATCCGTCATCGCCGATCCGCGTGCGCATACTGCACGCCGGGGGTTCATGCGATGTCGGCGAGGATCTGTGGCGTCAGCGACTCAACGAGGCCCTGGCTCGTCGTTCGTCGTTGGTGACGACATCAGATACCGATGCATGGCGGTGGGTGCATGGCGAAAACGATGGCCTGCCAGCGCTGATCATCGACCGATACGCGGACAGCGTGGTGATGAAGCTCTATAGCGCCGCCTGGTTAGCCCACTTACCATCGGTTATCGATGCGGTTATGGCCACCGCCCCGTTCGCGGTGCGACGCGTGGTGGTTCGCGCGGCGCGCACCGTGGCAGATGCCGCGCGCGCAGCCGGCGTGGCCGATGGCAGCACGGTTGTGGGGACGGCCCCCGATGCGCCGGTGCGATTCGTGGAGCGAGGACTGCACTTACGTGCCGACGTGGTGCGCGGCCACAAGACCGGCCATTTTTTGGATCAGCGCGACAACCGGGCCCTCGTGCGTTCGATGGCATCAGGTCGTCGCGTGCTCGATGTGTTCTCCGCCACCGGCGGGTTTGCTCTTGCTGCCGCAGCGGGTGGAGCGGAATCGGTGACGATGGTGGACCTGAGTCGACCCGCACTCGACACGGCGCGTGCGAACATCGCCGCGAACTCTGATCTGGTCGATGTCGCGGCCTGTGACGTCAACGACGTATGCGGTGATGCCATCGAGGTTCTCGACCGGTTCGCCGCCGAGGGGCGCACCTGGGACCTCGTAATCTTGGACCCACCCTCGTTTGCTCCCAATGCCGCATCTCGGGCGCGGGCCCTGCACGCCTATCGGCGTCTCGCTACGGCAGGTCTGCGCGTCACGGAACCCGGGGGCACCATGGTGCAAGCGTCATGTTCGGCACGCGTCGACGTCGACGAACTTGCCGATTGTGTGCAACGGGCTGCGCGTCATACCAATCGACGGGTGCGTGAGCAGCGGCGGACGGCGCACCCGATAGATCACCCCATCGGGTTCGATCGCGGTGCTTACCTCAAAGCGCTATACGTGTCGGTGGCGGCGGCCGGCACGAAGAACTGACGGATCAGCGGTTCGAACGTCGACAGCGGTGCGCTGGTGAAGTCCGGGTCGAATGCGGTCTGGTCGTACTTCGCGCAGAACTCCTCGGTGTACTCGAAGTACGGCGAGTCGCGGAACTCTTCGCGGGCATCGCGATTCCAGCCGAGGTGATGCCAGAAGTAGTAGCCCTGGAAGATGCCGTGGTGCAGCACCATCCAGTGGTTGGCCTCGGAGACGAATGGCTTCACAATGCCAGCAGCGATCGAGGGGTGATTGTTCGGCGCCAACGTGTCGCCGATGTCATGGAGTAGCGCGCACATCACGTATTCGTCATCACGGCCGTCCTCCATGGCGCGCGTCGCGGTCTGCAGGGAGTGCTCCAGACGGCTGACGGGGAATCCACCGTCGTCGCGTTCCAGCATCTCGAGTTGCGTGAGGATGTTCGCGGCCGCCATCGCCTGCGTGTGTTTCATCTCGCCAGCGATGATCTGCCAGTCGTCGGCGGTGGACTCGTCGAAACTGCGGAAGGTTGCGTGCGCGGTCATAGGCGAACCCTAGACCAGCTCACAGGGGGTGATCGACGCGGATATGCGCCACGTTGGGGCATCGGTGGGGCAAACTCGGTGGCGATGTCGACGCTCTCCGACGTGATCCGCCAGAAGACCGACCTTGATCGCGACGAGGCAGCCCATCTCGTCCGGCTTGTCTCCGAGTGGGGAATGATTGCCGATCTGTCATTCAGTGACTTGTTGCTACACCTTCGTGACGGCAACGGTGTGTGGTTCGTGGCCGCGCAGGTGCGCGCCGCCACCGGCCAGACCGTGTTCGATTCCGACATGGTGGGGGCGCCGACCGGCGTTGATGTTGCCTCGGCCTTGGACGCTGCGAGCTCCGGTGATGTGATGAATGGCACCATGTCGGTGGATGGCGATGATCCGCTGGAGGTGCTGGCAATCCCGGTGCCCCACGCTGGCCGGGTCGTGGCGGTGTTGACCAGAGTGCGTGCGCCGCGCCCCAATCGCCGTCCTGGCGAACTTGAACGTGTGTACACCGAGGTATTTGCGCACTTCACGTCGATGATTGCCGCGGGCAAATTCCCGTTCGCCTCACGCGTGGGTGACTCGTCGTCGGCGCCGCGCATCGGCGATGGCGTGATCACGATCGATGCCGAGGGCATGGTGCGCTATGTCTCACCGAATGCGAACTCGGCATTGCATCGGGTGGGCATCATGTCGAATCCGGTTGGCACCTCGTTGCAGGAGTTGGGTTTCAATGATGAACCGGTGCGCCATGCGGTGGAACGCCGCCTGCCGGTTATCGAGGAATTCGAGCAGGGCCGTGACATCACCTTGCTGTGCCGGTGTGTGCCCCTACTCGACCCTGACGACGATGGAGTGCGGGGCGTGTTGATGATGATGCGCGATGTCACCGAGTTACGACGGCGCGATCGGTTGTTGCTGTCGAAGGATGCAACGATCCGCGAGATCCATCACCGGGTGAAGAACAACCTGCAGACGATCTCATCGTTGCTGCGCCTGCAGGCACGGCGACTCACACACCCAGAGGCGATTTCAGCGGTGGGGGAGTCGGTGCGTCGAATTCGCACGATCGCGCTCGTGCACGAGGCCCTCTCGCGCGAACCCGGCGAGGATGTGACGCTGCTCGAGATTGTGCGGCCACTATTGCGTCTGGCAGAGGAAGGGCTGCAGTCCCCCGATCGTCCGGTGCGCTTCACCGTCGAGGGCGATGGTGGTCGGGTGCCGGCCACGATCGCCACTCCGCTGTCGGTGGTGCTCACGGAGTTGTTGCAGAACGCGGTCGAGCATGGATTCGGCGACGGTGTCGGCGGTGATGTCGTGGTGCGTCTCGCCCATGACAGCGATCGTTTGCACATCACGGTGGTGGACGACGGCCGCGGTGTCGACCCTGGATTCGATCTCGAAGCAGCCGAGGGCCTCGGCCTATCGATTGTGCGCACGCTGGTGACCACCGAGTTGGCGGGCACGATTTCTATTGCTGCGGCGACCGCAGGCGATCTTGTGGCGGCCGGTCTCGATAGCAGCGGTGGGCGTGGCACGGTGATCGAGATGGATGTGCCGACGTTCGGTGAATGAGCGTCGTGCGCACTGACGCGACTTGATCAAACGTCACCCAATCGTCATCCAATCGTGACGTGAATGTCGTCACAATTGCACGAACTGTGGTGAATTGACGGCGTGATGGCGGCGTTCGGTGGCACACTTCGCGATGTGGAGAACGTGTACTCAGCGGGCGTCTGGACGGGATGGTCCGCGCCAATCATGGTGGTTGCCGCCACGGTCGTGGCCTGGATGGTTACGCGGGTCACCGGTGTGGTGTTGCGGCGCGTGGTGCGTCGCCTTGCCGACCGTGCCGTGCGCGCCCAGGCGGGACCATGGCGGGTGCGCTCGCGACGTCGTAATGAGGAGTCGAACGCTCTGCACGAGCAACGGCGCCGTCAACGCGTTGATGCAGCAGCGCGCATGATCAACCATCTGGTGTCGGTGGTGGTGTGGCTGATCGCGCTCATCGTCGTGTTTCACCTGCTCGAGGTTGATGCGGCATTCTTCTTGTCGAGCGCGGGCTTTATTGGTGCAGGTGTGGCCATCGGCGGCCAGCACAAGGTGAACGACTACCTGACGGGTCTGCTCGTGCATTTCGAGGACCGCTACGGCGTTGGCGACCTGATCGAGTGGGAGACCCCCTCGGGCGGCATGGTGTGCGGGGCGGTGGAGAACGTGGGTCTCTTCACCACTCGGGTACGCGAGGGCGACTCATCGGTGCATATCCCGAACCACGCGCTGGCCCATGTTCGCAATCGATCCCAAGAAGCCGCGGCCACCACCTTGCATCTGCGAGTTGACTCACGCGTGGACGAAGCCGCCGTGACCTCGGCGTTGCGCGATCTTGCGGGCGAACCCGGGTTGACCGACGTGCTCTTTGTGGGCGACATTGCGAGTCATCAGCCCGACACCGGTGAAATCCGCGTTGACGTGATGACGCCACGGCCGCTCGATTCTCGGTTGCGTGAGCGCCTCGAGCGACGCGCGGAACGACGACTCGGCGCACAGGCCACCGATGATGACCGCCCACTGGTGTAGCGGGCAATTGGGTGGGCGTCAGCCCACGGGTTGCGCGCGACGGGCCTTCTCGGCGGCGGCGCGCTGACGGCGGATCTCGCGACGTTCCTCTTCGGACAGTCCGCCCCACACGCCGGAGTCTTGGTTAGTAGCTAGGGCGTAGTCCAAGCAGTCACCGGTCACGACGCACTCGCGGCACACCCGCTTCGCCTCGGCGATCGCCACCAGCGCCATGCCGGTGGTGCCGATCGGAAAGAACAACGCCGGATCGGTGTCGCGGCAGATAGCGCTGTCGCGCCAGTCGTCGTCGGCGGTATCCAGAGCGGGGTTCGGCAGCGGGTAGGTCACGTTCGGCGATCTCCTCGTGTCGGGCCACCGAAGTGGCGGTCGGGGGTGCCCCACTCGGGACGGCGCAGACGGTAGAGGCTGATCGTGCCGGTATCAAGAGTTCACCGATAGTTCATGCATCGATATCGCTAAACGAGATATCTCATTCTCGGTAGTGATATTCGCGTCACGTCGGATCTGGCGGGTGGTGCACAGCGCGCATCACCGCCTCCCAACCTGCGGCTACCGTGCGGATGTGGGCGAAGGGAGGCGGCAATGACGCTGATCGTGGCGCATCGTGGCAGTCACGACATCCACCGCGAGAACAGCGTGGCGGCCTTTCGTGACGCCGTCACTCGCGGTGCCGACGGCATCGAACTCGACCTGCGCCGCAGCCGTGACGGGGTCGGTGTGATCCACCACGACGCCGCCCTGGCCGATGGCCGCGTGATCGCCGAGACCCTCGCCGACGATCTCGGCGCCGATGTCTGCACCCTTGGCGACGCGCTCGATGCGTGCGCCGGTGCGTTCGTCAATATCGAGATCAAAAACCAACTCGGCGAGCCGGGCCACGATCCCGACGCGCGAGTGGTTGAGGTGCTCGCCGTTGAGCTCGAGCGCCGGCCCGATGCACCATCGCGCTGGTTGATATCGAGTTTCGATGCCGCCACATTGGCAACCGCACGACATCGGTTACCGCGGGTGCGTACGGCCTATCTCACGGCGCATGACCCCGCGAGCGCCCTCGACACGGTGATGGCCAACGGTCATCCCTGGTGGCACCCGTGGGATCAGACCCTGCACGTTGACGATGTGCGGCGTGCACATGCCAACGGTGTGGGCGTCACCGTGTGGACGTGTAACGACTCATCACGGATGGCGATGTGGATGGGCGCTGGTGTGGATGCGGTGTGCACCGACGATGTCGGCACTGCGTTGAACATTCGCCGACAGATCAGCGCCGGGTGATCTCAACCGCGGTCGGCCGTGGCGCGCGGCAACACCAATCGCAGCGCATCGGGCACATGCTCGAATTCGAGTCGGTCGGCCGCACCGAGATGATCGCCGTCCACCTGATAGGGCATGGCGTCGTCGCCGGTGCCATCGAGACGACTGAGCACGACCTGGTTGGCGTCGGTGAACACCTGCACCCCATCGATACCGGTTGGCGCGCTGCCAGAGAACACCCGCCGTACCGCGTGCAACATCGTGGGCATCGACAGTGACGACAGGCTGATCATCGTGAGGCCGCCATCGAGGGAGGTGCCAGGCACAAGGTCGAGCGGACGATTGCCGAGATACGTGTACGGCGATGTGTTGAGCACCACCGTGAAATACGCCCCCTCGCACACCATTCCCTGCTCGGTGGTGACCGAGAAATGCGGCTGGGTCCGGTCGTAGCCCCGGGCCCACGTCGTGAGTGCTGCCCACACGAATAGTGGATGGCCGAACCATCGTTTCAACGCGGCACGTCGTTCCACCGCAGCCACCACCGCGGCGTCGAGTCCGACGCCGGTGTGAAAGCAGAAATATCGACCATTCACCCGGCCGAGACCCACCCTCGGCGATGGCTCGTCGAGGGCGTCGGCCATAAGGGCCGCGGCTGCCAGCGGGTCGTTCGGAAGGCCAATCGTGCGAGCGAAGACATTGGTCGAGCCACCGGGCAGCACCGCGAGCGCAGTGTCGCTGCCGGCGAGTCCGGTGGCGGCTTCATTCAACGTGCCGTCACCTCCGAAGGCCGCCACCACGTCCACACCACGCCGTGCTGCATCAGCTGCAAAGCGGGTCGCGTGACCACGGCGATTGGTCTCGACCACCTCGACGTCATGTCGGCCGGCAGCGCCGAGCGCACGGTGCACGAGCACCGTGTTGCGGGCCGTCACCGACGACGCAAACGAGTTGACAATGAGCAGCACCCGCACCGTGCGCGACGGTAGCAGTCGATTCGACCCGCCAGGCTCTGCGCAGCCGCGCACACTGGGTGTGCACACAGTTGGGATACGGGCTGACCAGTGGGTAACAATGACGCCATGAAGGTGATCGTGTGCGTCAAGCAGATCCCCGACCCGGCAACGCCCGGCGAACTGGATCCCGCAACCAACCAACTCAAGCGCGAGGGCAAGCTGATCCTCGACGAGTCCGATAGCTATGGGGTCGAGATGGCTCTGCAGCTCGTCGATGCCGCTGGTGGCGGTGAGGTGGCCATCGTGTCGATGGCGCCGAATGACGAGGTGTCGGGCATGCGTACCGCCCTCGCCATGGGCGCGGCTCAAGGTGTGCTGGTTTCCGACCCAGCGCTCGCCGGCTCGGATGCGCTGACCACCGCGAAGGTGTTGGCCGCAGCCGTGCAGCGCCTCGGCGGCGCCGACCTCGTGCTGGCCGGTACCGAGTCCTCCGATGGGTACACCGGCACCGTGCCCGAGCAGATGGCCGAACTTCTGGGCCTTCCCTCGGTCACCTTTGCCAAGAGCGTCGCCGTCGACGGTGGCAGCTTGAAGGTCGACCGTCAGACCGAGGCCGGGTACGACGAGGTGACCTGCCCGTTGCCAGCACTCGTCAGCGTGACGGCCGGCGTGGTCGAGCCTCGCTATCCCAGCTTCAAGGGCATCATGGCCGCCAAGTCGAAGCCCGTCGAGACCGTCACCGCAGCAGATCTCGGTGTGAGCCCGGCCGGTTGGGCTGGCGCCGGTCAGACCATCTCCGAGGTCGCTCAGGCACCGGCTCGTGAGGCCGGCACCGTCATCGAAGACGATGGCGAGGCCTTTGGAAAGATCGTCGAGTACCTAGAGGGCCTGAAGGTCATCTGACCTGGGCTGCTGAACCACCCACCGAACGCAGGATCAAAGGACACCGAACATGGCCATCTCCACCATCTGGGTCTTCGCACAGGAGGCCAACGGCGCGCCCACCAGCGGCACGCTTGAACTGCTCACCAAGGCGCGGTCGCTCGGCGGCTCGGTCGCCGCTTTCGTTGGCGGTGACGCATCCGCCATCGCCGGTTCGCTCGGCGAGTATGGCGCCAGCACGGTCTACGCCACGGGCGATCTTGGTGGTGCCCTTCCCGGTGTGGCCGTCGCTTCGGCGATGAAGGCGGTCATCGACGGCGGGTCCAACCCCGATCTCGTCATGTTCCCGCAGAACTATGAAGGACGCGACGTGATGTCGCGACTGTCGGTGAAACTCGACCGCACGGTGTTGACGAACAGCATCGACATCGCGGTCGATGGCGACACCGTCAGCGCCACCACCCCGGTGTTCGGTGGTAACACACTGGTCACTGCCACATTCACTGGCACCGGCCCGCACCTCGTGGCGTTCCGGCCCAAGTCGTTCGCCGCAGAGCCCGCCGGTGGCGGTGCCCCTGAAGTGGTGTCCGCGCCGGTTCCCGATCTGGGTTCAACCGCGGGCGCTGCAGTGACCGCGGTCCATGTCGAGGAATCCACAGGTCCCAAGCTCGATGAGGCCGCCATTGTCGTTGCTGGTGGCCGTGGTCTCGGCGAGGCTGAGAAGTTTGCCATGGTCGACGAACTCGCATCGGTTCTCAAGGGTGCCGCGGGTGCATCGCGCGCCATTGTCGACGCCGGGTGGGTGCCCTACTCGATGCAGGTGGGCCAGACCGGCAAGGTTGTGAAGCCAAACGTATACATCGCTGCCGGCATCTCGGGTGCCACCCAGCACATGGTGGGCATGAAGGGCTCGAAGAACATCATCGCGATCAACAAAGACGCCGAAGCCCCCATCTTCGGTGTGGCCGATCTCGGCATCGTCGGCGACGTGCACAAGGTGCTGCCGAAGTTGATCGAGGCGCTGCAGGCGCGCGGCTGAGTTAGCCCCCGTCTACCGCTAAGAACACCCACGAGAGCCCGTCGTCGGGGGAGTGCGCCACCAGGCGTAGCTCCCATCCGCCGGCGGGCTCTGTCGTGTCCCACCACCACCATCGCAGTGGCCGCACTGCGGCACCGAGCTCGGCACCGTCGCCCCAGTCGTGGTCGACGTCGCACATCGTGGCCAGTAGCCACCACACGTTGAAGCGTGCGGTCGCCACACCACGGCGGCGTCCATGAGCTGCACCCGAGGCACCGGCCCATACAAGATGGGTCAATGCCGCGTTGAGGCCGATCTCGACGGCGCGAATGTGGCGCGGGCCTACCGCGGAGAGAGCGGCGACATGGTCGCCCTCGACACAGATCATCTCGGTGCGTGCGGTGCTGTCATCGGTCCACACCTGCACGAGGGCACGGAATGCGTCGTGGGTGTCGTCATCGTCGACCACAGCATGCGGAGAGGGTGACAAATCCATCGGTGTCAGATCTGTGGGGCGCGGCGGCGCCGGTGCTTCACAGCCATCGTCGGTGTATGTCGGGTGCAGATAGTCGGGTTCCCACGGTTGGCGTCTCGCAGGAAGATCGAGCACGCGTACGGCACTGAGCGCTACCGGGTTCGCGCTCGACGCGTTGTCGTCGATGTCGTCGCCGCGCAGCGCTCGTTCATGCGCCACGATGTCGCGAATGGGCCCGAGGGGAAGCAGTGGGGCCAACTCCGCCCAGGTGTGGTGAGTGGCGATGACCTCTGAGAGCGGGCCGGGGGTGAAACGTCCCGCCTCGTCATCGATGGCCGCGACCGCCCACTCGGCAGGAGCCCAGAGCGCTAGGCGATACTCGGCCAAGGTGGCGGCGGGCCACAGTTGACGTCCGGTGCGTACCGCTGACCGACAGCGATCGCGGAGGCGCAACAGGCCTGCCCAGTCGCGTGTGGCCACGCGGTCGTCCACACATCGCACGAGGGCATCGAGATCGGCGGAATGAATGGCGGCGTCGAGCACCTCGTCGACCACCGGGTCGTCATCGGTGGGCGATACGTCATCGGTCATCGAGGTGCCGTCCGGATGAGGAGATCCATCGCTGCCTCAGATCAGTGGCCAGGGGTAGCGGTGGCCGGTTGTATCCGCAGGTAGTTCACCAATTGTCAGCAACTCGGCACAGCGCTGTGAGATGGCTGCTACTTCGTCATCGGTGAGCAGTGCCGCGACCTCGAGGGGAACCGATGTGGTGAATGCGTCGAGTCGGGGTACCACCGCGTCGGGCAGAGCGGTGCCAGCGAAGTCCCAGATCACCGTGCGAAGTTTGAATTCCTCGGAAAAACAAAGACCGTTGTCGATCGCCCACACGGTGTCATGCGCCAGCAGGCAATGCCCGGCTTTGCGGTCGGTGTTGTTGGCGACGATGTCGAATACAGCGATGTCGACGAGGCGTTCGTGTAGGTCATCCCGGGCTTCGAGCACCGTGAAGTAGTGCTCGCTGTGATCGGCATCAACAAACCACTGAAACGAGCCCTCACCAAGCGGGCCGTCGCGGATCACCGTGGGTGGCACCACGCCGACGCCGAGCGCCTCGCTCACCAGGTAGGCGGCACGTTCACGGCGGTGCAGCCCGGCAGGGAAATCCCACAGCGGACGCTCGCCGCGCACGGGTTTGTACACGGCGCGTTGGGCCGCGTCGCCCGCGCGCAAGGTCACCAAGAAGGTGGCGTTCGAACTCCACGGAAGCCGACCATCGATCTCGATGTCGGCGGTGTGGAGAAATGCGATGGGGTCATCGACGCCGTCGAGGGTCAGTTCATTCGCGCGCACGGGTGCCCATCGGGATCGATCGGTCGACTACACCAACGACAGTCGGGGCGCCCAGATGCCACCACCGATTCGGCATGGTCGCAGAAAGCGGCGGCCTGCTCGCGGCTGAGGTGCACACGCACCCGGTCGAGATCATCGTCGATGGGGTCGCCCTCCTCGTCGAGTTCGCCGAGTTCTTCGAGTTGTACCACCACCTGATCGGCACGCGGGTCGTACCCAAGGCCGATTTGACCGAGAACGAAGCGCTCATGCGGCGGGGATGTCATATCGAGCGCGCCGGGCAGGGGCCGGTCGCGCACCGGAGGCAGATCTTGGAGCACATTGCGCAGATGTTCGGCCATGGCCGCCACCTGTACCTTTTCGCACTTCACATCAACATGGTCGGCGCCGACGCGGACCTGCAGGTAGAACGTGCGTTGACCGGGCCGGCCGATGGTGCCGGTGGTGAACACATCGACGCTGTCGTATGAGGTGTCGTCGGGGTCGAGTCCGCTCATGTCAGACACCTCACGAGAGGGCGAGATCGCCGATCGGGCCGCCGGTTGTGTTCACAGCGAGTACCGCTGGGCCGTGATCCGACCAGGCCAGTGCCGACACCGAACAGGTGGAGATCACGATTCGTTGGAACAGATCGAGGTGGGTGCCCACGGCATGGGCGACAGCGGCCTTGATTGGGTCGGCATGTGACACGCACACGATGGTGCCACCCGGATGAGCCGCGCGCAGCCGATCGAGGGCGCTCACAATGCGTACCTGCATTTCGGTGAAGCTCTCACCGTTCGGGAACCGGAAGGTTGATGGTGCTCGCTGCACGGTGGCCCATTCGGGCTTCTTCATAAGTGCCGACAGTTCGGCCCCGGTCCAATCGCCGAAGTCGCATTCGAGCAAACCCCGGTCGACTCGTGCGCGCAGACCGCGAGCAGTCGCGATGGGCGCCGCGGTTTCGCGGGCTCGTTCAAGTGGCGAGCAGTACACGGCATCGACCCGGGCAAGAGCACCGATGCGTTCACCCGCGGTCGCTGCCTGGGCCCGGCCGGTGTCGGACAAGTGCAGCCCTTTCGCACGCCCGGGTAGAACTTTGCCTGTTGTGGGCGTGTTGCCGTGACGGACCAGCAGCACCGTGGTGAACGCCGGTGCCGATGTGGTGCGCTTCTTTGACGATGTCGCTTTCGTGGCCATCGACATTCCAACCTACTGTGCGGTGCCATGGGGGACATCGGCGAGCGAGATGATCTGGAGCAGCTCGCGGCCGACATTGTGGACTGCCGACGTTGCCCACGGCTGGTGCAGTGGCGAGAGCAGGTGGCACGAGAGCGACGCGCGGCCTACCGAGATGAGGAGTACTGGGGGCGACCGATCACCGGTTTCGGCGATCCAGCAGCACGCATCATGGTGCTGGGCCTCGCGCCGGCTGCGCATGGCGCAAATCGCACTGGTCGGGTGTTCACCGGGGATCGCAGCGGCGACTGGTTATTCCGCGCGATGCATACCGCCGGACTCGCCAACCAACCCACATCGACGCATCGTGAGGACGGGCTGGTGCTGCGCGATGCGTGGGTGAGTGCCGCAGTTCGCTGCGCCCCACCGCAGAATCGGCCATCGGTCGACGAACGTGATGCCTGTGCCGGCTTTCTGGCACGCGAGTTCGCCCTGTTGACCCGGGTGCGGGTGGTCGTGTGCCTTGGAGGTTTCGGGTACGAGGCGGCGTGCCGGCACCTGGGTGTGCGACCCCGTCCACGGTTCGGACACCTGGCGGAGGTCGCGGTGGCTAAGGGGCCGACGTTGCTGTGTTCGTACCACCCCAGCCAGCAGAACACCTTCACCGGACGGCTGACCGAAACAATGTTCGATGCGGTGTTCGAACGGGCGGTGGCATTGGCCGATAGCCTCACGACACCGTGAGCCGTCGTCGAACTTCTTTCGCCTCTCTGGCTGCGCTCGCAGCCGTCGTCGCGGCGGGTTGCTCGTCGCCACCGCCGCCCAAAGAAGTAGCGATTGAGATGATCGAGTCGTTACGGAACACCGAAACCGGCGCAGGTGTGCCCATTTCAGATGCGGCCGTCGACTGCATGCTGGCCAAGGTCAACGATGACTACACCGAGGACATGGTGGCCGCGATTGCTGGCGCCGACCAGTTGAGCCTCGACGGGTTCAGCGCCGACCTCGCCACCTGCCTCACTGCAGGATCCTGACGAGGCGCCATCAGGCGCGATCGACCCGGAGTTGATCAGTCGGCTGGTGCCGGCGCAGGCGCGGCGGCGGCTTTCTTCTTGGGCGGCGGCACACCGATCGTCGGTGCTGGGTCGGCGTCTTTGGGCCAGCGACGACGACTGACGATCGACAGCATGCGCAGCAATTTCATCGCCTTCTCGTCCTCTTGAGCCGGTCGCGCGATAATCGAACCGTCGGCGATCATCCGGTTGATGACCTCCACGCCGAGATCGGTGCGCACAATCGTGAGCGTCCAATCGTTGTCCTCGCCGATGCCGCCGGTGGACACATCGGCATGCTCGGCAGCGAAGTCGGGACAGTGCATGCAGCCCTTACGAGTCCACTGATGGCATTCCTTCAGATCGATCTCGTGGAACGAACCGTCCTTCATCCAGATCTGGAAGGCGCCCTTGATGTTCATCTTGACCATGTCCTGTTTACGTAAGCCGTATTTGGCCTCGAACAGTTCGGCGAAGATGGCATCGTCGAAGGTCTTCGAGCAGAGCAGGCCGATATTGAACAAAAACGGCTTCGACACCTTCCCGGCACGACGGTCCCACATGATGGGCGGCGAGGAGGTTTGACACCCCATTCCGACCAGAGCGAGGCGCTCATGGCCGGCTTCTTTGGCGTCGCGCAGAGCCAACGGGTTTGCGCAATAGGTGTACCGGCTGCCGGCGGTGGCGAGGATTTCCTCACGGGTCGATACGACCTGTGGCTTCGCCTTCCAACGGTCGTCGTCTTCCACCCCCGACACCAACGCGGCATCGATGTAATCGTTCTCGCGCAGCCACAGCAGCATTGCCGACACCAGGCCACCGTCTTGGCCCATCTTGTGCACCATGTCGTCGCTGGCGCGGGTGAGCAACAGCTGCTGCCAGATGCCAGCCATTTCGTCGGGTTCACGCACCCGTCCGAATAGGTGCATGTCGGCTGTGGGTTCCCAGGCGCCAAAGCGAGGGCAGGCGCGCGTGCATGTGGTACAGCCCTTTTCACCATGCACGCAGTTGTCGAGGCCGAGTTCTTCTTCAAGATGGAACGGCAGATACTTACCTTCGACGTGTTCGTATCCGATCACATCGTGTGGGCACGTCACCACGCACCCCGAACAGCCAGTGCACAAGCCGGTGGTCACAACCTCGGCGTAGAGTTCTTTCCACTGGGCGGTCCAGCGAGCCGGCTTGGCCGGGGCATCGGGGGTGGCGGTATCGGTCATAGTCCCACGCTACGCGACGCCTGCAAGTGCATCATCGTCGGGCGCCAGCCAGAGCGCTCAGACAGCGCTGGTGCCCTCGTCGCCGGTTCGGATGCGTACCAGTCGCTCCACTGGGGTCACCCATACTTTGCCGTCGCCGATCTTGCCGGTGGCAGCGGCGGCGACAATGGCATCGACCACTCGATCGGCGTCGGCATCATCGGTCACGATCTCCACACGCACCTTGGGCACAAAATCGATCTTGTACTCGGCGCCGCGGTAGGTCTCGGTGTGGCCGCCCTGGCGGCCGAAGCCGCGCACCTCGGTCACGGTCATGCCTGTCACGCCCGCGTCCTTCAACGCTTGCTTGACGTCGTCGAGACGGAACGGTTTGACAACGGCTGTAACGATCTTCATCTTCACATCATGCCTGATAGGCAGACTCGGCATGGACGCTTTGATCAAGTCCTGTTAGTTCGTCACCTTCGCTGACCCGCAGGCCGATCGTGCGTTGTATGGCCTGGGCGATCAACCAGGTGACCGTGAACGAGAAGGCCATGACGGCAACAGCCGCGACAATTTGGTCTTTCAGCAGTTCGCCGCCGCCACCAAAGAACATTCCGTCGAAGCCATCGGCATTCACAGATGTGTCAGCGAAGAATCCGAGCAAGACGGTGCCGACGAGACCTCCGACGAGGTGCACCGCGATGACGTCGAGCGAGTCGTCGACCTTCAGGCGTCCTTTCAGGCCGAGAGACAAGTAGCACAGGGCGCCAGCGATTGCGCCAATGATGAGCGGTGAGGCGTCGCCGATGAAACCGGCACACGGGGTAACCGCCACAAGACCGGCAACCGCACCGGAAGCCGCTCCAAGAGTGGTGGCATGGCCGGTCTTCACTCTTTCGATGAGCAGCCAGGTGAGCATTCCCGCTGCTGCGGCCAGGTGGGTATTGACAACGGCCTGGGCAGCAATGCCGTTGGCTGCAAGTGCGGACCCGGCATTGAATCCAATCCAGCCGAACCACAAGATTCCTGTTCCAAGAACGGTGAAGGGGAGGTTGTGCGGTGGCATTGGCTCTACCCCGTGGCCTTTGCGTGGCCCGATAACCATGACCACTGCAAGAGCCGCAACGCCAGCGTTGATGTGAATTGCCGCCCCGCCGGCGAAGTCGAGCGATCCCATGGTGTAGATCCAGCCATCGGCGTTCCATACCCAACGCGCGACGGGCGCGTAAACGACCACCGACCAGATGGCGATGAAGAGAGCGTAAGAGCCGAAGCGCAAACGATCTGCGGTGGCTCCCGTGATGAGAGCTGGCGTGATCACCGCAAACATCATCTGGAATGCGACGAACGCCATCGTTGGTATCGATCCGTCATCGGTGAGGCCACTGAGGAATAGGTGGCTGGCATCGCCGATAATCGAGTTGTTTCCTCCGAACGCCAAGGAGTACCCGATAGCGCTCCACAGAACACTGATGATGCCCATGGCGAAGATGTTCTGCATCAGCATTCCGAGCACGTGTCGTGCCCTCACCATTCCGCCGTAAAAGAACGCCAGCCCTGGCGTCATGAAGAGCACGAGAGCGGCCGAGATCAGAACCCATGCGGTGTCACCGCTGTTGAACATTGCATCATCCACAGCGCTGGAAGGTAGGAACCAGATGTTTCCACAATGTTTCGGGAATGTGTGCCCTTGCCGAATTGGCGTCTGCAGGTGCGATGACGCCGGTCGTGTCCGCAGCGCAGCTGTGGCACTCGGACCGCATATTCAGAAGTGGAAACGTTGGATTGCGGAGCCGACGGTGATGATGCGTTGATGACGAGATGTGGGTCGGGACGACAAACGCCCCCGGGCCACATGTGACCCGGGGGCGCCCCTACCCCGCACGTGGGGGTGTCGGGCGGGCGGTCTCGGCTCAGACGGCCTGCGCTCCTTCCTCACCCGTGCGGATACGCACCAGTCGGTCGACCGGTGAGACCCAAACCTTGCCGTCACCGATCTTGCCGGTGGCAGCCGCTGAGACGATCGTGTCCACGACCTGATCGGCGATGGCGTCGTCGACCACGACCGACAACGACACCTTGGGTACGAAGTCGATTTGGTATTCGGCACCGCGGTAGGTCTCGGTGTGGCCGCCCTGACGGCCGAAGCCGCGCACCTCGGTCACGGTCATTCCCGCGACTCCGATGCCCTTCAGGGCGTCTTTCACGTCGTCCAACTTGAACGGCTTGATGACTGCTGTGATGAGTTTCATGTGATTTCCGTTTCTCGTTCTGTGTAAACCTGATCAGGAGGTGGTCGTCACTGAGTCGCCGGTGTAGCCAGCGAGGCCGTGCTCGAGGACGTCGAGACCCTGTGTTTCCTCCTCGGCCGAGACGCGCAGGCCGATGGTCGCCTTGAGGATGGCGAACAGGATGCCGGTCGTGATCGCAACCCAGAGGGCGATGATGATGACCATCACGGCCTGCATGGCGAGCTGGTCGAGGCCGCCGCCGAAGAACAGACCCGCATCTTCGCGGCCGAGGAACGCATCGTCGTACTGGGCGAAGAGGCCGATTGACAGGGTTCCCCAGATGCCGACCACGCCGTGCACCGAGATGGCGCCCACCGGGTCGTCGACGCGGACCTTGTCGAAGAACAGCACCGAGAACACCACGAGCAGACCGCCGACGCCGCCGATGATCACCGACGAGATCGGGCCGACTGCGCCGCACGGGGCGGTGATTGCGACCAGGCCGGCGAGCGCGCCGTTGCCGATCATGGCGAGGTCGGGCTTACCGGACTTCATCCAGATCGTGACGGTGGAGATCAAGGCGCCAGCAGCAGCGGCGAGCATGGTGTTCACACCGACGCTCATCACGTACTGGTCAGCAGCGAGCTCCGAACCGGGATTGAAGCCGAACCAGCCGAGCCACAAGATGAACACACCGAGGATGGCAAAGGGAATGTTGTGACCGGGGATCGCGCGAGGCTTCCCGTCGGGGCCGTACTTGCCGAGGCGTGGGCCGAGCGCGATGGCGCCCATGAGAGCGGCAACACCACCGGTCATGTGCACGATGGCCGAGCCGGCAAAGTCTGAGTAGACGGCGTCGCCGATGCTCATGCCGGCAATCCAACCGCCGCCCCAGGTCCAGTGGACTACGACGGGGTAGATGAATGCACACATCACGACCGAGAACACCAGGTATGCGCTGAACTTTGTGCGTTCCGCCATGGCGCCGGATGCGATGGTCACCGCGGTTGCGGCGAACACAGCCTGGAAGAAGAAGGTCGTCGCGGGGCTCAACCCACCGTCGAATGCCGAATAGTCGTCGTAGCCGGTGAGGAAGAAGTTGTCGCCGCCGATCCACTTGCTGCCACCGCCGCCGAAGGCGAAGGCGTAGCCGGTGGCGAAGAACGCGAGAATGCCGATCGTGGCGTCCGCGAGGTTCTTCGCGAAGATGTTGACGACGTTCTTCGCTCGGGTCAGGCCCGCTTCAACGAGCGCGAAGCCCGCCTGCATGAAGAACACCAAGATGCCAGCGATGAACACCCACAGGTTGTCGAGGACGGCCTGGACATCCTCTGGGGTGAGTTCTTGAGCGAAACCGACGTTCGGCGTCAGTGCCAGCAATGCCAGCGTGCCGCCGAGGCCGGAGATGACGCGAAGTGCACGTGTGCGCACGGGTCCTCCTTAGGGGTCGGGTGGGGGATCCACCTCAATTCGGGTAGGGATGCCCCACGGCCACGCTGCCCGGGACATCTGTGATGGTAGGAGGCACTTTTTTCGGCGATGTCGCCTCAATGTTTCCAGTTCGTGACCAGTGCGTCCGGAGCCATCTCGTGGAGTTACACCGCAGCCAGATGGTGACGTGGCATGGCGAGACGGCTGGGTGGTGCAGCGGCAGCGATTAACGCGCCAGCATCCAGCCGCGGCGGCGCACGGTGACCAGGCGCTCGGCCCCGACGAGGCGGCGGATATCGACCATGAGCGCATCGCAGCGGCGCGGGCCGAGGTCGGCGATGCCGGCCGCGCGGGCGAGTTCGGCCCGGCTCACCACGCGACCGGCGCGGTCGAACAATGTTGCGTAGATCGCTGCTCCAGCCGGGCCGAGGCGGTCGGCGACCACATCGGGATGCGGTGGACGGTCGGCGGGATGGTTGAGATCGTCGAGGGCGGGGGAGGTGTCGGCGAGACTCATGGCGTCAGCGTTGCGTGCGCGCGTGTCGGTTCTGTTGGGGGAGTGTGAACACCGTGTTTCCACCCGAACGGTGATCTGGACGAGGTGAACGTGACCACGGTTACCGATCGGTAGGCGCGCTCGGGCAGACTGTGAACATGGACCTGTCGTACCCCACCGAAGCCGAGGAATTCCGCGTCGACATCAGGGCGTGGCTTGAAAACAACCTGCCCGATGGCTGGTTCGACGAGGGATTCGAGATGACTGCCGACGAACGTGCCGAATTCAACCGCACGTGGCCCCACAAGCTGTTCGAAGGCGGATGGATTTGCGCGACCTGGCCCACCGAATACGGCGGGAAGGGCCTAACCACGATGCAAGGTGTGGTGTTGGCCGAAGAATTCGCCCGTGCTCGTGCGCCGATGCGCGGCGACTTCTTCGGTGACACATTGGTGGGTCCCACCTTGTTGCAGTGGGGAACCGAGGAGCAAAAGCGTGAGTTCCTTCCCGGCATCCTCCAGGGCCGCACGCGCTGGTGCCAGGGTTTCTCCGAGCCGAACTCGGGATCTGATCTGGCCAGTTTGAAGACATCTGCGGTGCTCGATGGCGACCAATGGGTGATCAACGGCCAGAAGGTGTGGACCACCCAAGGCCATCACGCGGACTACTGCTTCTTGCTGACCCGCACCGATACCGATTCACCGAAGCACGCGGGTATCTCGTATCTGCTGGTGCCGATGGACCAACCCGGCATCGAGGTGCGTGGCATCACCCAGCCCGACGGCACTGCTGAATTCTGCGAAGTGTTCTTCACCGATGCGAAGTGTCCGAAGGACAACGTCGTCGGTGGTGTCAACAACGGTTGGAAGGTGGCGAACTCGACACTCGCGTTCGAGCGCGGGCAGTCAGCCACCACGGGATATCGCCGCTTCGAAGAGGAGTACCGCTTGATGGTGGAGGTCGCGACCACCAACGGGGCCATTTCCGACCCGGTGATTCGCCAGCGCCTCATGGAGTACTACACGAAGATTCAGATCCTGAAGGTGAACGGTTTGCGCAACCTCACGGTGGCGGTGACCGGTAAAAAGGATCTCGGCACGATCGCCCTGGGTGCGACCAACAAGATGTTCTGGTCGGAAATGCACAAGGCCGCCATGGAACTCGCGCTCGACATCCATGGCGCGGACGCGATGCTCGTCGATAGCGGTCCGCCGAGTGGCTCGTGGCCCGGGGCGATGCGCGAGAAGCGCCGTGATGGCTATCCGGTCAGCGGCATGATGTCGGCGTTCTTCTTTTCCCGTTCGGAGACGATCTGGGGCGGAACCAGCCAGATTCAGCGCAACATCGTGGGCGAGCGCGTGCTCGGGCTGCCAAAAGAGCCCAAGCCGCCATCAGGCGACTGACAATTGCAACCGGAAGCGGGTAGTGCTCGCGGTGGGCGTTAGCCGCTGTGGTGTGTGGAGTCATGGGTGAGTCGGTTGCCCAGACGCTCGAAGTGGCGGTCGACATGGTGCGCTTAGCCGACGATTGCTAATCGCTGGTCGCCGTCGGGCGCGACGATCAGCGACGCTTTGCGCGTGCGGCCTGCTCGCGTCGGGCGGCAGCTTCGGCTTGTTTGCGTGCTTTTGCTTCGCGACGACGGGCCTTGAGTTCCTCGCGTTCGGCGTCGTCGGTGGCTGTGTCGCGGCGCTCGGGGATGATCGAACGTTCCTCGCTGGGCGGCAATGCCAGCACCTCATCGGTCTTCAAGATGTCGCGGATGATCGCCGCGGCGGGTGCTTCTCCTGCGACGGTCGACGCGAGCATGATGCGCGTGCAGGCCACGCCGTGACGTTCCACTAGGCCAGGTAGGACCTCGTTCAGGTCATCGGTGGAGGGATGATCGGCGTTGTCGCCTAACTGCTCGATGCAGTCAGCAAGGCAGGCGTCGCTGAGCACGAGGGCAATCGCTTCCATCGTGCCGTCGAGTCGTCCCCGGCTGATTGCGTCGCGCAGATGGTCAGCATCGTGGTCGGGGCCGGCAACCTCGGTGAGCGCATCGGTGTGCTCCTCGTCGAGGGCGGCGACGAGGGCGACCAAGGTGTCGTCGTCGGCGAGTTGCAGCGTGCGATCGAGCAGTCCGAGCGTCTGGAGGCGGGATTTCACCTGATTCACATCGGAGACGCTATCGGCACCGTGCGTGGCGCCGTCCCCAGCCCGCTGAGGGTGGCCGGCTGATGGGTGCGGGGTCTATGCTCGCGGGGTCCGCATGGAACCGCCTGCAGGCGGGTCCGACAGATGCCGCATACGCGGCCGAGGGGGTGCTCCTGACACATGGCGACCGTCACGCTGGAGAACGTCAACAAGGTCTACGACAACGGCTTCCAAGCCATCTACGACCTATCGCTCGACATTGTCGACGGGGAGTTCCTCGTGCTGGTCGGTCCGTCAGGTTGTGGCAAGTCGACGGCATTGCGCATGATCGCTGGTCTCGAGGAGATCACCTCTGGTGAGATGCGTATCGGCGATCGCGTCGTCAACGACGTTGAGCCAAAAGACCGCGACATCGCGATGGTGTTCCAGAACTACGCGCTGTACCCGCATATGAGCGTGGCGGAGAACATCGGGTTCGCGTTGAAGCTCGCCAAGGTGTCTAAGGAAGAGATCACCGAGCGGGTGAATCGCGCTGCAGAGATTCTGGAGTTGACCACCTACCTCGATCGCAAGCCCGGCCAGTTGTCGGGTGGCCAGCGTCAGCGCGTGGCGATGGGTCGCGCCATCGTCCGGCAACCAGCCGCGTTCTTGATGGACGAACCGCTGTCGAATCTCGATGCGAAGCTGCGCGTGCAGATGCGCGCCGAGATCGCCAGCCTCCAACGTGAACTTGGTGTCACCACGTTCTACGTCACTCACGATCAGGTCGAGGCAATGACGATGGGTGACCGGGTGGCGGTGATCAAAGACGGGGTGCTGCAACAGGTCGATACCCCGCAGAACCTGTACGACAACCCGGTGAACGTGTTCGTTGCCGCCTTCATCGGCTCGCCATCGATGAACCTGTTCGATGCCACCGTGCGCATCGGTGATAACGGAGGCTCGATCACCCTGGGACCGCACACGTTGTCGTTGTCGGCAGCCGCTATTGCTGCCCGCCCGGGTTTGCGCGCCTACGACGGCCGCCAAGTGGTCGTTGGGGTGCGCCCGGAAGACCTCGAGGATGCAACCCAGACCCCCGACGCACCCGCCGATCAGCGGTTGTCGGCGCCGGTGCGCCTCATCGAGGCGTTGGGTTCAGAGATCATGGTGCATATGTCGATCGACGCGCCCACCGTTGACTCGGGTGACCCGGATGCCCCGGAAGAACTTCCCGGTGAGGGCCAGGCCAACGCGGTGGGTCGTTTCAATCCGCGTAGTGCTGTGCGCGCCGGGCAGACGGCTGAGGTGGCGGTAGCCACCGACAATTTGCATTTCTTTGATGCCGAGACCCGGCTCGCGATCCGCGACTGAGCGTCGCGTGGTTCAAGCCGTTGCGGGGCTGTGCTGCCAGCGCGGCTTCAGCGGTGCGTGATCGATGCGGTGCAGTACGTGCTCGGCGAAGAGGTCGCATTCGGCGCGGTGGGTGTACCCCGACAGAATGAACGCGTCGACACCGACCTCGCGATAGGCCTGCAGTTTGGCCAGCACCTGGTCGGGGTCGCCGACGATGGCAGCACCGGCACCTGAGCGAGCGCGGCCGACACCGGTCCACAGATGATCTTCGGCGTAGCCGTCGTCGCTGGCTTCGTCGCGCAGCTGGGCTTGGCGGGCCACGCCCACCGATGCTGCGTCGAGGGAACGGTTGCGGATGGCATCACCGGTGTCGGCATCGAGTTGAGACACCAATCGCTCGGCCGCGGCGCGCGCTTCCGCTTCGGTGTCGCGCACGATCACATGGGCGCGCAGCCCACAGAGGATGTCGCGGTTGTATCCGGCAGCTCGGTCGCGCATCTCGGTCACGGTGGCGCCCACCGACGCCACTTTGTCGGGCCAGGTGAGGAAGACATCGGCCTCGGCAGCGGCGACATCTTTGGCGGCATCGGAGAAACCACCGAAATAGAACGGTGGGCACCGCCCATCGATGGTGCGGGCACGCGGCGGGTCGAGCTCGAGGTGGACGAAGTCACCGTCGAACGAAATCGACTCGCCATCGAGCAGGCGTCGCAGGGTCTGCATCCATTCACGGGTGCGCTGGTAGCGCGGGCCCGAATCCAGAGCCTCCCCAGGAATGTCTGACGAGATGATGTTCACGGTGAGTCGCCCGTTGGCGAACTGGTCGATGGAGGCCAACTGGCGGGCCAACTGGGGCAGCCACATCTCGCCCATGCGCACCGCAAGCAACAAGTTGATGTTCCCGGTGTGGGTGGCAATGGCCGCGGCAAACGCGGTCGAGTCGATTCCTAGTGCGTAGCCTGACGGCAACAGCACGTTGTCGAATCCGTTGCGATCTGCCGCGGTGACGATGTCGCGGCAGTGGTCCCAACTCGACGCCAGCGCCGGGTTGGGCACGCCGAGGTATTCGTAGTCGTCATCGCACAGGGCGCTGAACCAGGAGATTTCAACAGGGGTGGTCATGGCAGTGGCTGTCCTTCTGATGCCTGGACGAGGGAATACACGTCACCGCGGTCGAGGGTGACACGGGTGGCCGCGAGTGACGCCGCAATGCGCTCGGGCTGTTGGGTGCCGATGATCGCCACCGGCTGCGCCGGATGGGCCAGCACGAAGGCGAGGGCAATGGTGGCGCGGTCAACGCCTTCACGTGTGGCGATCGAGTCAAGGGTCTCGATGAGTTCGCTGGGCAGACCGTCGCCGGTGGCGAGGCGTCCTCCGGCGAGGGGACTCCAGGCCAGTGGCACGATCCCATCGCGCATGCATAGGTCGAAGGTGCCGTCACGCATTGGTGTGAGATGAGCAGCCGAATATTCGGGTTGGGTGCTGACCACCGGTAGCTCGCTATGCGCGGCGAGGGCTTCGGTCTGGGCGACGGTGAAGTTCGAGACACCGATGGCACGAATCTTGCCTTCGTCGTGCAGGGCACCCAGGGTGGCGGCAAGTTCGGCGGGGTGGGTGTACATGTCGGGACGGTGGATTTGATAAAGGTCGATCGTGTCGACGCCGAGCCGACGTAGTGAATCCTCACAGGCGGCGCGAAGACCAGCGGCCGACGAGTCGTATGGGGTGGGTGGCCGGATCCCGCCCTTGGTGGCCAACACCATGCGGTCGCGCAACGCCGGTGCGTCGGCGAGCACTTCGCCCAAGGCCGACTCGACAGTGCCGAACCCGGTGCCGTTCCAGTCGAGGCCGTACACATCAGCGGTGTCGATCAGGTTCATGCCGGCGTCGAGCGCTGCTTCGACGAGAGCGCGGCGTTCCGCAAGGTCGCTGCCGGTGAATCGCCACATCCCGTAGGCGATGGGGCCGATCTCGCCGAGTCCGCCGAGTCGTCGGGGTGCTGCATTCACGAGTGTCATCGGTTCTCCACGCTGTGTCGACGTGACGCGTCGGCTGGCGCGCCGACGTCCAGTCTGCCAGCGATCAGGCCGAGTGCACAGGCCCGGTGGTGCCGCGCTCCACCAGACGGGTCGGCAGCACCACACGATCGACCACATGGACATCATCGTTGTGTTCGGAATCGACACGAGCGATCAGCTGTCGGGCGGCGGATACGCCAACAGCACTGGGATCCTGCGCCACCGTGGTCAGATCAAACAGTGCAGCGAGTTCGTGGTCGTCGACACCGAGCAGGGAGATGTCACCGGGAATATCCAGCCCGGCTCGTTCCGCCGCGCGCCGCGCGCCGAAGGCCATCTCATCGCTCAGGGCGAATACGGCGGTGGGCGGGCTCGACATGGCGAGTAGGGACGTCATGGCTTCTGCGCCACCACCGACCGAGAAGTTGCCGTCAGCAAAGAGATGGGGGTCGTGGTCGATACCGGCATTGGCGAGTGCGATCCGAAAGCCGCTGGCACGTAATTCGGGCACCGCGAAACGGAACGGCTCTGTGCGTGTCGACCCGATGAGCCCGATGCGGGTGTGACCCAACTCGATCAGGTGCTGTGCCGCCATCTCGCCCACGGCGGCATCATCGATTCCCACCGTGCAGAAACCACCGGTAGCAGCGCCCACCGACACCACCTCGATTCCCGCCGTGCGGAATGCGGCGACGTTGTCGTCGGTCAGGGCGTAGTCCACCATGACCAAACCGTCGACGCGGCGCTGCAGGGTGGGGGCATCATTTGCGAGGTCGCTGAGTCTTTCGGCAGAACCGGCCGACTGGACGACGAGGTCGAATCCGGCTTCGGCACATACGGCTTCGACACCGGCGACGACCTGAGCGAAGTACCAACCGCCGAGTAGTGGCACCACGCATCCAATGGTGCGTGAACGCCCGGTGGCGAGACGCGTCGCCATCGGGTCAGCGACGTAGTGGAGATCAGACGCCACGGCGGTGATGTGAGCGCGTGTGGACATGGCCACGTTCGGTAGGCCACGTAACGCCCGGCTCACCGTGGCAACCGACACCCCCGCAGCTGCAGCGACATCTTCGATTGTGACGCGTGTGCGTTCCACTGTGGTGACGGTACTCCGCAGGCGGTCAGCGCTTGGGGTTAGGCAACGGCGGGTGTCAGGTGCGCTTCACCCATTTGGACTCTGCGCTCACATCGGCCACATCACCGCCGGCGTCTGCCCAACCATTGAACCCAACAGTGAGGTGGGCCACGTTGGTGTAGCCGATGTCCATCAGCACCGAGGTGGCCAATGCCGATCGCTGGCCACCGGCGCAATAGAGCACGTAGCGCTGATCGAACTGGTACATATCGCGGTAGTACGGGCTGTCGGGATCGAACCAGAATTCGAGCATCCCGCGTGGGGCCGACACCGCCGACGCAATCGCGCCCTTCTCGAGCCGTTCACGGAAATCGCGGATGTCGATCACTGTGCAGGTGCCCGCAGCGATTTCGGCCTGCAACTCGGCCACAGAGAGTTCTTCGATGCGCTCCTTGGCCTCGCGCACCATGTCGGTCACTGAACGTCGCATGAGCGCACCATATCCACCGCTGCGGGTTGCCTGGGAGTCGCGGTGGCAGTCGTGTGCGGTGTGTCGGGTGCCATCTCGACGAGCACGAGAGGCATTGAGCACCACGGTGTTCCACACTGTGGTGATGGAGACGTTGATGAGAGCACGCGCGTTGGTGGTCGGTGGAACCGGGGGCTTGGGTCAGGCCATCACTGCGCGACTGTCGGCCGATGGCGCTCAGGTGGTGACCGTGTCGCGCGACGCTGCCGAGGTACCAGGTGCCGTTGGTCATATTGTCGGTGATGTCACCGTGGCTGCCGATCGTGATCGGATGATCGACGAGTCAGCAGCCATTCTGGGCGGCCTTGATGTGGTGATTCTGGCCTCTGGTGTGGTCGGGTTCGCACCCGCGGCCACACAGCGCAGCGATGACCTCGCGGCATTGATCGATGCTGATCTCACTGGACCGCTGGCCTTGCTTGGACTGGCCTCTGCCGCCGTGGACGATGGTGGTGCGATCGTCGTGATTACCGGCGCCATCGTCGACGGGCCGATTCCGGGTACCAGCGCCTACGCCGCGGCGAAAGCTGGTTTGTCATCGGCGGCGAAGGTGGTGGCGCGCGAGGTGCGGCCTCGGGGTATCACCGTGATCGATGCGCGTCCTCCTCATACCGAAACGGGGCTGGCATCGCGAGCAGTGTTCGGTGAGGCACCGGCATTCCGCGAGGGTGCAGCACCGGCGGCGGTAGCCGATCGGATCGTCGCTGCGGTGCTGGCTTCCGAACGGGAGTTGCCACCTTCGTCGTTCGGATCGTGACCTGGCCACGCAAGATCGAATTGGCGCCCGAGGCGGCCGCGTCGATCAACCAGATTCTTGGCATCGTGATCGATGCAGCGATGGCCGGGTGGACACCTGAAGGTGATCCGCTCCTTGGGTGGAACTTTGACCTGAGCGAGGTGGTGGCGCTGGAGGCGCGCCTCAGCGAGGTGTTCACTCCCGAGCAACTCAGCTCCGGTGGTGGTGAGGCCCACGTTCTCGACCTGCATATCGAGGAGGTCGCGTTGGTGCTGCACGGCATGGCCTACACCGAGGTGATGTCTGCTGATTATCCCTGGATCGACATGGTGCGTTGGACGTCTGATTTCGTGGCCGGCGAGTTGCGTCCGCTGTGGACCGAACAGGAATGGGCCGACTTCAACGCCGTGGGGTGAGGTCAAGCACGTCGCGGTGTCGGCGTTAGCTCCCGGCGGCCTCGACGGCGGCGAGCGGTGATCCAGCGATGATCCCGTCGGCACCCATGTCGAACATGGCTTGGTAGAACTCCGGGTTCTCCTGGCTGGCGCCGTTCGGCCACACCCAGACGTCGTAGCCCTCGTCGTGGGCGCGAGCGGTGAGGTCGGGACTCATGACCTCGATCCCGGTGTACTCGGGTGGTACTTGGAGCACGAGATCGGACGGATGCAATTTGCCACCGGCGAGGAACCACTGGGTGAGCGCGTTGAGGCCGGGGCTGGTGGCCACGTCAGGTGCCAGATCACGGAATGCGGCAACCACGTCGTCGTTGAATGATGTGACAATCACCGAGTCGGTGCGATCGAGTTCGTCGATCAGGCGCGCCAGTTCGGCAGCGGCTGCAATTCCGGTGGAGGGATCCATTTCGCCGTCGGCCCCGCGCTGCACCTTGATTTCGATGTCGAGTGGGTGATCGGGGTAGGCGGTGGCGATGTCAATGAATCGAGCCACGGCGAAGTCGTCGCGCATGAAGCCTTCTGGTGCGGTGGTGTCACCAGTGCGCACACCCCGTAGTGGGTAGGCCGATGCGTCGTCGTCGCGGCAGGGCCAGCATCCTGGTTGGTACCACCAGGCATTGTCGAGAGCGACGATCTCGGCGTAGGCCATGTCGCGCAGCGCACCAACAACGCCGGTGGTGCCCTCGGTGGTGTCGTCGTGGTGCACGATGAGCACGCCGTCGCCGGTGAGTTGCACATCCATTTCCAACATGTCCACACCGGCAAGAGCGGACATGGCGTAGGCGTATGGGGTGGAATGCGGAAGTTCTTGGTCGCCGCCCGCATGAGCGATGATCAACGGCCGTTCGATCTCCAACAGTTCCGTGATCGTGCGCGCTGCTGGTGCGGGAATGTTGGTGGGGACGGTGATGGTGAGTTCGCTGGCTGGCACCTCGGTGGTGGTTGTCGTGTCGGGCGGTGCCGTCGTGGTGGTGACAGCCACGGTGCTGGGCACGGTGGTGGCGAGCACGGTTGTTGCCGGTGCTGAGGTGGGCTGGCTGGCATCGGCTGGGTCGTCACTCGATGCAGGGTCGTCGCTGCTGCCGCAGGCGGCGAGGAGCCCCAGCACGGCGCACGCGGCGACAGCGGAACGCGTGGTTCGCCGAGAGCGGGATGGGGGAGCGATGCGGGTGACGGATACGGCACTCATGGTGCCGGTTCTAGTCGATGGTGTCGCGGGGGCTGATGACCAGATGGAGCCGATCGGTGCGCAGCACCACATCGGTGTCGGTGTGGTCGCCGCCGTTGCGCACGGTGTGGGTGGGAGTGTGCACCAGCACCATGTCGCCATCGTCGATTCGCGCGAGGGTGGCATCGCGGGGCGAGCCAGGGGCGTCAGCGACGGTGTCGACCGGAATGAGGGTCGGTGCGCCATCGGGCACCCGTGGCAGGAAGAACTCGAGGTGGTGATCCACATCAGGTCCGGGGTTCGCGCATCGGTGTGCCACCCCTGCAGGAATGAGTGCGAGTTCTCCGGGTGTGAGCATGTGGGCCTCGCCTGAGATTTCAACAGCGACACCGCCGGCGGTGGCAAGAATCAACTGGTCGACCACGTGGTGGTGCAGGCCCGGCCCGCATCCTCCGGGTTGGGTACGAAAGGCCTTCACCGCTGCGGTGGGGTCATCGAGCAGGTTCTGGATGTCGCATCCGGGCGTGCCGAGCGGTGCCCATGCTGTGTCATCGGGTGGTGGGACGGCGGGCATCTCAGGCGTCGACTCTGCTGTAGTCGGCATCGACGAGTGAATGTCCCTGCGCGAGTGCTTCGAGCGCGAATCCGGCGGTGCGGCGATACCCCTCGGTGACCTCCAGGATCTCGTCGCGTGAAATGACGTCGTCGATGGATGCGAAACCATCGGGTGCGCGTTCGTGCACTAACTGCATGGGTGCTTCGGGTCCGAGCCCACGGTTGGCAAGCACGATGGCCCCGGTTGTGGGGCGACGCCGGGCGTCGTAGATCCCAAGGGCGGTATCGAGATCGTTGGAGTGTGCGAGTACACATCCGGTCAGCACTCGTGCGTCGAGAATTGCCTGAGATGCGCCGTTCGACCCGATTGGGTACATCGGGTGTGCAGCGTCGCCGAGCAGGGTGACGCGGCCCTCATTCCATGTGGGCAGTGGGTCGCGATCCACCATGGGGAACACGAACGTCTGCGGTGCCGAGGCGATGAGAGTTGGAATGTTGAGCCAGTCGAAGCACCAGTCGGTGAAGCGCGGCAGGACATCGTCGAGGTTGCCGACGCGGTTCCAGTCCTCTCGTTCGCCGAGGTCGTGGTCGACGGTTCGGTACTCGGCGATGAAATTGATCATCTGGCGTCCATCGTCGAGGTCGGCGATCGGGTAGGCCACGAACTTCTGGTCGGTGTGGCCAGCCCACACCATGGTGCGGCCATCGAGGATTGGTGCATGAGCGACGGCGCCGCGCCACATCAGTGCGCCATTCCACAGCGGTGCACCTTCGTGGGGGTGGCGAGCACGACGCACTGCGGAGTGGATGCCATCGGCGGCTACGACGATGTCGGCACGATGCTGCACGGTCGTGTCGTCACCTCGGCGGTGGTAGGTGACGGTGGCACCGTTGTCATCGCTCACCACGTCGACGAGGTGGTGCCCGGTGATCACCCGCTCGGGGCCCAGTCGCTGCAGGGCAGCGTCGTGCAGAATCATCTGCAGTGTGCCGCGGTGGATCGATAACTGTGGCCAGTTGTAGCCGGCAGCGCGTCCGCGGGGTTCGTCCCAGATGGACTGGCCATGGGCGGTGAAATAGGCGAGCGTGTTCGAGGTCACCGCGGACGCTTCGAGGGCGTCGAGCAGGCCGAGGGCATCGAGCTCACGCACTGCGTGTGGCAACAAGTTGATGCCGACCCCGAGGGGTCGCACCTGCTCAACGGATTCGTGCACGACGACGTCATAACCGTGTTCATGCAGGCTGAGCGCGGTGACGAGGCCGCCAATCCCACCGCCGACGATGTCGATGGTCGATGTGGGCAGGTCGTGAGCGGTCATAGCTGGCTGGCGGTACTCGGGTCAGTCGTGGAGACGGGTGATGCAGTTGGCGCACGTGCCGGTGACGCGCACATCGATACCGGCTGCATGAAAGTCGGACCCGGCACCGAGCTGGGTGCGCAGGGCATCGACCGCGTCGGTCGCGTGATGGGTGGTGGCACCACACAGTGAGCACACGAGGTGGATCACGTCGTCGGGGTGGGCGACTTCCCAGGTGCTGGCCTCATCGGTGAGGCGAGATTCGCGCACTAAGTCGAGGTCGGCGAATAGGCCAAGGGTGCGATACACCGATGAGGAGTTGATGCCGGGGTCGAGTTCGTGGACCGCGGCAACGATTTCGGCGGCGCTCAGGTGACGGCCGGTGGAATTCAATACGTCCCATACGACGCGTCGTGGTCGGGTCATACGGTGGTCGCTCGCGCGCAGAGTGGCTTCGAGCAGCATGCGCGCACCCTAGGTGATGGAGCAGGTGTTCGGAATAGTGGTCGCCCCCCATCGGTTATGAAAGGCCTCGGCATGTATACCGCCTCGAAGGTGTTATTGCGAATCAGTTGCATTTGAGTCCGCAGCCGTTTAGTGTCAAATCCAATCCGGTGGCCGCACCCCCCGCGGTCCCCGGTGAAGGGATAGACGACATGTTTGATTCGCCGGCCATCGTGGCCATGCACGCACCAGATGGTTTCTTGGAGCCAGGCGTCGCCGTCGTCACCGCCGTGATCGCTGTCGTGGTGACCGCTATCGGTCTGCGCCGTGCCACCGACGAACTCGGTGACCGACAAGTCCCCTTGGCTGGTCTTGCTGCGGCGTTCATCTTCGCCGCGCAGATGTTCAACTTCCCGGTCGCTGCGGGCACCACCGGCCACCTGCTCGGCGGCGCGCTTGCCGCGATCCTGCTCGGCCCCTGGGTTGGTTCGTTGATCGTCACCGTGGTGGTCGTGGTACAGGCGGTGCTCTTCGCCGACGGCGGGTTGACCGCTCTGGGGTACAACACCATCAACATGTCGATCGTGACCGCGTTTGGCGGATGGGCTGCGTTCCGGTTGCTACGCCGCGTGATGCCCGCGAACTCTGCGGGGGTGGTCGGAGCGACCGCGTTGGCCGCCGGCATCTCGGTGGTGCTGTCGTCGGCAGCATTCTCGATTGAGTGGCTCTTTGGCGCGTCGGCACCGGTCGCGTTCGACACCGTGTTCGGTGCGATGGTTGGTGTGCACGCGCTGATCGGCATCGGCGAAGGCCTCATTAGCGCACTGGTGATTGCTGCGGTGCTCGCTGCGCGCCCCGATCTTGTTGCCGGTGCCGCAGATCTTGACCTCGCCGACCTGTCACGTCCGGCGCGCGTCGGTACGCGTACCTTCGTCATTGGAGCGTTCTTGTCCTCAATTGTGGTCGCGGCTGTCGTCAGCCAGTTCGCGGTTGACAACCCTGATGGTCTCGAGAAAGTCGCCGAGGACGAGGGGTTCATCTCCAGCGCCCGTGACCACGCACTCGACTCGAGCATCTTTGCCGACTACGCCACCTCTGGTGTCGACAACGCCACGGTGTCGCTTGCGGTGGCCGGCGTGGCAGGAGTGCTCATCACCTTGGCGGTGGGTTATGGCCTTCTTGGCGCCAGCCGGCTTGGCCGTCGCACCCAGGGCGCCTGATCAATGGGTGGCGGGCATGGTTCCTCGGTCGATCGGTTGCATCTCGCTGGCGACACGATCATTCATCGGCTCGCACCGCACGTGAAGATTGTCGCCACGTTCGCTTTCGTGATCAGTGTGGCGATTTCGCCGCGTCAACGCGTTGAGGTATTCGCCGTCGCGTTCGCCTGTGTGCTCACGCTCATCATGGTGGCGCGCATTCCACTCCGGGTGTGGTTGGCCCGTTGCGCGGTGATTTTGCCGTTCATGACCATGGCAGTGCTGGTGCCCTTTGTCGGCGGCGGTGAGCAGACCGAGGTGCTGGGCGTGTCATTGTCGACCGATGGCCTGTGGGCAGCGTTCAACATCGCGGCCAAGGCGCTCATTGGCGCGTCGGCATCTATCGTTTTGGCGGCAACGACACCGGTGACCGGCCTGTTGGAGGGCTTTGCGCGGTTACGGGTGCCACGCGTGCTGATCTCCATTGTGGCGTTCATGATTCGTTATCTCGATCTGCTGGTTGCCCAGCTCGGCAGGATGCGCACCGCCATGGTGGCCCGCGCGCATGATCCCCGCTGGCTGTGGCAGGCCAAACCCATCGCGTCGTCAGCTGGTGCGTTGTTCGTGCGTTCCTACGAGCGTGGTGAGCGGGTGCATCAGGCCATGCTCGCGCGTGGGTACACCGGTGTAATGCCCGACTTGGTGGAGCAGTCGCGGCCCCGGTCGGACTGGTGGGCAGCGATCGTCGTGCCGGCTCCGGTGGTTGCCGTGTTGGTGTTGGGACTGTTGTGAGGAGATCGTTATGAGTTGTGCACCATTGAGTGTGGACGGGTTGTGCTTCACCTACCCCGGGGAGCATCACCGGGCACTTGACGGTTTCGGTCTTCAGGTCGCTGCCGGTGAACGGGTGGCGGTACTCGGTCCGAACGGGTCGGGAAAGACCACGTTCGTGATGCATCTGAATGGTTTGCATCAGTTGCAGCAGGGCGCGATCACCATCGGTGATCTTGAGATGTGCGATGACAACCTGGCCGAGATTCGTCGGCGGGTCGGTGCGGTATTCCAAGATGCCGACGACCAGTTGTTCATGCCGAGTGTGCGTGCCGATGTTGCATTCGGGCCGGCAAACCTCGGGGTGCCCAAGGCTGAACGCGACGCCATTGTGGAACGGGCCCTCACTCAGGTGGGCGCGATGGATCTCATCGATCGCACACCGCATCACCTGAGCGGGGGAGAGAAGCGTCGAGTGGCGATCGCTACCGTGCTGGCGATGGATCCGCACATGCTCGTGCTCGACGAGCCCACCTCGGGTCTCGACCCATTCGGTCGCCGTGAGTTGGCAGATCTGTTGGTGTCGTTGCCGCAGACCCAGTTGGTGGTCACCCACGATCTTCCCTTCGCGTTGCAGATCTGCCCGCGATCGGTGGTGGTGAGTGGCGGCCGCGTGGTGGCCGATGGCCCCACAGCGGAGGTGCTGGCCGATACTGCGTTGCTGGAAGAGAACCGTCTCGAGTTGCCCTACGGCTTTGACCCCAGCCGTGTCTGACCTCGGTCGCGAGTGATCCCCGGCGTTGCTCGGGCAGTCGCCGTGGTCAAGAACACAGGCGGGCCATGTCGAGCACCGGTTGCACCCGGGCGACTTCGTGGCTGCGAATCAGTCCCGCGCGGGCCTGCACCGCGAGCACGGCCATTGCGGTTTCCGCCACCCGTGCTTCATCGTGGAACAGGTACACCGACGAGGCCATGGTGACGCAGGTCGGCCAACCCAGCGAACGGAAGCGGAACGACTGCACCAAATTGTCGGTTTGGTAGCGCACTCGCGCGGGCCCATCGGGAAGGTTCAGAGCAAAACCGAAACCCGGGTCGATCCAGATGCGTTCCACACCCGCGCCGCAGATCATGTCGAGGCGTTCGGTGAAGAAGGCCATCTGCTCATCGATCATCCGCTCGGCGGTGGGAACGTCATCACCTGATCGGGCGGTGGTGCCCGGCGTGTAACACAGGATCAAGCCGGCCTCATGGGCGGCGATCGATTCGTAAAGGGCGGCGTCGTCCACTCGTCCCGTGAGGTTGATGACCGCGGCGCCGGCATCGAGGGCGGCGACAGCGACCTCGGTGTGGTACGTCTCCACCGACACCAAGATGTTCTCGTCGACGAGGGCACGCACAACGGGTAACAAGGTGTCGATCTGGCGTGCAATGTCGACGAGGTCGGCGTTGGTTCCGGTGGACTCGGCACCGATGTCCACCATCGCTGCGCCTTCGAGGGTCATACGTCGTGCGCGGTAGAGCGCGGCATCAAGGTCGTGCACGATGCTCTCGCGGTACGACGAGTCGCGCGACAGGTTCATCACGCCGAGTTGGTACGGCTCATCGTGGAGGGTGCGGTCCTGACGGGGAAAATGCAATGAGCGCACGGGTGCTGTGGCTACGTCGCGGTGAGCAGACCACAACTCCAAGAGATGGTCAGGCGTGATCATGATGGTGTCCTCGCTGCGAGTGGTGGGTGAGCAGTGGTCTGGTCAGGCGATGTTGTCATGTAACCGGCTATCCACCTCATCGTCGTGGCGATGCCACTGCTGGGCGACAACGGTGAGGTCTCCGTCGACGACGGGGAGGTCGGCCAACAGGTCAGACATCGGCCGTCCGAGCACTGGGTGGATCATGTCGGGGGTCACATCGCACACCGGCACCAGAACGAAACGGCGTTCGTGCTGTCGAGGGTGTGGCACGTAGAGGTCATCGTCGTTGCTGATGTGGCTGCCGTGTATGAGCAGGTCGAGATCGAGGGTGCGTGGGCCCCAGCGGATGCGTCGCACACGAGCGCGGTCTGCCTCAATGAGGTGCAGCGCCGCCAGCAGGCCGGCGGCTGATCGCGTGGTTGTAGCGGCGAGCGCAGCGTTGAGGTACGGGCCCTGCTGATCGGGCCCGCCCACGGGTGCGGTCTCGTACAGCGCCGACACGGCGGTGATTTCCACGTGGTCGAGCGCGTCGATCGCGCCAACCGCGGCGCGTAGGTGCTCAAGTCGATCGCCTAGGTTCGAGCCAAGTGCGATCAGGCTGTGAACGGTATTGGACATTCTGAGAGGGGATCAGGTGCCAGCCAGGGCGGCAACAACTGGCGCGAACGTGTCGATGGCGTCGAGTTGCACCGTGACGTACGAGCCCTGCCAGCGGTCGCGCTGCTCCACCAGTTCATCGGCGATCTGTTCGGCGGAGCCCACCATGGTGTGCGGGCTCGCCAAGATGGTGGCGGCATCGATACCCATGGCGCCACCCACTTTCTCTGCGACGGTGTCGCGATCGTCGGTGACGTTGGTGACGAACTTCAAGATGCTGATCTCAAGGTCGTGGAAACGGTCGCCAGCGGCATCGCGCACCCAAGTGAGTTTCTCGTCGGTGGCGTCAGCCGACATCGATGCGATGGCTGCTGGTCCGAATGATCCGGCACCGACGTTCGGGTTCACGCCAACGATGTCGGCGAGTCGTGCGGCGGTGGACAGCACGCGCTTGCCACCACCACCGACGATGAGCGGCGGCCCACCGGCCTGCGCTGGCTTGGGCATGCCGTTCATCTCGGTGATCGTGTAGTGCTCGCCGGAGTAGGAGAACGGTTCGGGACCCCAGAGGCCGCGGAGCACCTCGATGGCTTCGATCATGCGGCTGATGCGGGTGCCGGCGCTGTCGTGGGGCACGCCCGTCCAGCGGTAGTCGTCATCCATCCAGCCGGCCCCCACGCCAACCTCGAGTCGACCATCGCTCAGCAGGTCGATGGTGGCGGTGTCCTTTGCGAGTAGTGCTGGGTGCCGGAAGTCGTTGGCGAAGACCAGTGATCCGACGCGCAGGTTGGTGGTGGCGGCCGCCGCAGCGGTCAGTGCCGGGATGACCCCCAGTTGGTCGCCGTAGTGATCGGGCATGAGTAGAGCCGAATAACCGAGCTCTTCGGCTTTGCGGGCGGTGGCGACCCAGTCGGCACCGGATGAGGCTTTGGCGGCCATGAGGCCGAAACGGAACAATCGGGGATGAGCCATGAACCGACCCTAGTTCGCGCCTGTTCTGATCTCTCGGAGCGCAGATCGTCGACGTCTAGCGCGGTACTGCCTCGGCGTGACGTGGGTCACGCGCCACATTGGTGACGGTGCACCTTGTTACGGTGCGCGAGTCGGTGTGCGGTCACCGCACGCCCACAGAATCGTGTTGCGCTGATCCGACGGCGTCACGGTGCCCCCGTCGACCGAGGAGTCAGCCATGGCCATGCCCACAGTTCCCGTACGCGATGCCCGCGATGACGATGCATCGGTGCTGGCCACATTGTGCTCACCATCGCGGCTGCGCATGGAATTGCTGGCGGGTCTCGCCGTCGCGCTCGCGCTGATTCCCGAAGCGATCTCGTTCTCCATTCTCGCCGGTGTCGACCCGCGTGTCGGTCTGTATGCGTCGTTCACAATGGCAGTCACAATCGCCGTCGTCGGTGGTCGACGGGCGATGATCTCGGCCGCCACTGGGGCGGTTGCACTTGTGGTGTATCCGGTGGTGAACGAGCACGGTGTGGACTATCTGTTGGCTACGGTGATCGCGGCCGGCGTATTGCAGATTGCGTTGAGCCTCGTGGGGGTGGCGCGGTTGATGCGGTTCATTCCACGCAGCGTCATGGTCGGGTTCGTGAACGCGCTGGCGATATTGATCTTTTGGGCGCAAGTACCGGAGCTGATCGATGTGCCTTGGCAGGTCTATCCGCTGGTGGCAATCGGTTTGGCGGCGCTGGTGCTGTTGCCGCGGTTCACCACGGCGGTGCCGGCCCCACTCGTGGTGGTGGTCGGCCTTGGGGTAGCCACGGCGGTGACCGGGGTGGATGTGCCAACGGTGGGCGACAAGGGTGAGTTGCCAAGCAGCCTTCCGCGTTGGGTGATCCCCGATGTGCCCTTCACCCTCGACACCTTGCGCATCATCGCGCCCTATGCCTTTGCGATGGCCGTTGTTGGCCTACTTGAGTCGTTGATGACCGCCAAGTTGGTGGACGACATCACCGACACCCATTCCGACAAAACGCGTGAAGGGTGGGGCCAGGGTGTGGCCAATGTGGTGACCGGTTTCTTCGGCGGCATGGGTGGTTGCGCGATGATCGGCCAGACGATGATCAACGTGAAGTCGTCACGGGCTCGTACCCGCATCTCCACGTTCGCCGCGGGCGTGTTCTTGTTGGCGTTGGTGGTGGCACTGGGTGATGTGGTGGCACGGATTCCCATGGCCGCGCTGGTGGCCGTGATGGTGATGGTGTCGGTGGGCACGATGGACTGGCACAGCGTGCGGCCCGCAACGTTGCGCACCATGCCCGCGAGTGCCACGACGATCATGGTGGTCACGGTGGTGGCCACCATCGGCACGCACAATCTCGCGGTCGGTGTTGGCGCGGGTGTGGTGGCATCGATGGTGTTCTTCGCCCGTCGCGTGGCGCACTTCACCGAGGTCGTCGCCGTGGATTGGCCCGATGACGACACCCGGGTGTACGCGGTGCGCGGGGTGTTGTTCTTCGCCTCCAGCAACGACTTGGTGTACCAATTTGATTATGCGGGTGACCCCGACCAGGTCGTGATCGACCTGTCGGAGGCTCAGATCTACGACTCGTCAACGGTTGCAGCTCTCGACGCGGTAGTCACCAAGTACGCCGCGAAGGGCACCGCAGTGGAGATCATCGGTATGAATGAGCCCAGCCGGAAGTGGCATGAGCTCAGCGGAAGCTTGAGCGGCCACTGACGCGTTAGGTAGGGGTGGCCTCGGCAGGATTCGAACTTACGTGGATGATGCTGACCACAGTCGCAATTTCATACGTTGTTCAGTGTTCGTCGGGAGTGTTGTGTTGTTGAGCGTCTTGTACAAGTAGCTGCAACAGCTTGAGTTCGAGCGCGCGGTGGGCAGCGATGTCGATGGGTTTATCACTGATGACGTCAGGGAATGCAGCAATGGTGATCACACCAGCCATGAGTCGCTGGGCGAGCAATAACGCGACGGTGTCATCCAGCCCGAGCTCGGTGGTGAATGTGCTCATCAGCTGTTCCGCAATCTCGCGACTTTCGGTTGGCACACCGCTGTCGCGGTTTTGTGACAACCAAACAGCAAGGTGTGCGAGGTGGATGATTTCCGGCCGGAGCGTGTCGCCATCGAGGGGTGCCAATCCGGCAGCTGCTTGGGCTTGCACTATCGGATACACGTCTGCAAGAAGCTCGGCTTTGCCGCCGAAGTAATCAGGCACGTAGCGGTGGTATACCCCCGCACGATCAGCGATGTCGCGGATGGTGAGGTCGTTGGGGTTAATGGTCTCGAGCAGCTCGAGGGTTGCTGCCCGCAACAGATTCATCGTCTCGGTTCGCGACC
>Ga0255765_1000371_pt1 | contig 60033 bp, 65 predicted proteins | sample 041ome_8_FD_179965 | JGI IMG/M metagenome (GOLD analysis project Ga0255765, IMG submission 179965) | Coastal salt marsh microbial communities from the Groves Creek Marsh, Skidaway Island, Georgia - 041407BS metaG (version 2) | ecosystem: Environmental > Aquatic > Marine > Intertidal zone > Salt...
TAGCTTTTAAAAATTTTCAATTCACCTCTAAAGAAGATCGTATTGAGATCTTAAATAATATTATTGCTGAATATGAAAATAGGTTTGATGATCTGGTTCAAACTATCACAGAAGAGATGGGTGCTCCTATCTGGCTATCACAGAAGGCTCAAGCATCTACAGGAATTAAAAATTTGCATGAAACTCTAGATGCTCTAAAAGAATATAAGTTCGAGACAAAGGAAGGTGACTACACATTGGTCAAAGAGCCTATTGGCGTCATTGGAATGATAACTCCATGGAATTGGCCTATGAATCAAATAACCACTAAAGCTTCGGCTGCTCTCGCGGCTGGATGTTCCATGGTATTAAAACCAAGTGAGATTTCTCCATACTGTGCATTACTTCTAGCAGAAATCTTTGATAAGGCCGGAGTCCCAGCAGGTGTTTTTAATGTAGTCAATGGTTATGGTCCTATAGTGGGTGCAGCCTTATCTGAGCATCCTAACGTAGCAATGATGTCCTTTACAGGTTCAACCGAAGCAGGCATAGCTGTTGCTCAAGCATCTGCTGTTTCTGTAAAAAGAGTGCACCAAGAACTTGGTGGTAAATCTTCAAATATTATTCTAGATGATGTGGCCGATCTTGAAAAATCTGTTAGAGGTGGCGCTGGGCATTGCTTCTTAAACTCAGGACAGTCATGTAATGCGCCAACAAAAATGTTGGTTTCAGAAAAAAATTATGAGAAAGCAGTTGAAGTTGCGGTTCAAACTGCAAATAACACAACTGTTGGGGATCCGCAGGGAGAGTTTAGAATTGGACCTATTGCCAACAAGCCTCAATATGAAAAAATTCTGAGAATGATCAAAATAGGTATTGATGAGGGCGCCAACCTGGTTGCCGGTGGCGTTGAAAAACCAGAGGGGTATGATAAAGGTTATTATGTCAAACCAACTGTGTTTGCAAATGTGACTAATGATATGACCATTGCAAGGGAAGAAATTTTTGGTCCAGTTCTATCGATCCTCAAATATGATTCAGAAGAACAAGCAATTGAGATGGCCAATGATACTGAGTATGGGTTAGCTGGATACGTTCAAGGTGAACCTGATCATGCTAATAAGGTTGCAAGAAAGATTAGAGCTGGACAAGTCATTATCAATGGAGGTGCAAGAGGAACAGGAGCGCCTTTTGGAGGATATAAATCTTCTGGTAATGGCAGAGAACATGGCCTTCATGGCTTAGAGGAGTGTCTAGAGACTAAAGCAGTGATCATGCCATAATGAATGAACATATGAGATAAGTTTTAAATACATGGGGTTTGATTATGAAAAAATACTTTTTTACATTTTGTTTTCTTGGAGTAATTTCAGCTTTATCTAGTCAGGAAAGTCGCACAGAAAACAATGGCAATTTAATACTTGAGGATATACCTGCTATTCCCAATTCTATTAAAGAAGACTTATCTAAATTCCAAAATGTCAGATCGGCTGCTTTTAGAGGATTTAATAATCAAAATGAAGGGTTGTTTATTTCTACTCGCTTCGGAAATGTTAGCCAGCTTCATTTGGTGAAAAGTCCTGGAGCAGCAAGAAATCAAATTACATATTTCCAAGAGCCTATCGGGTCGGTAGCCATTCATCCAACCCAATCATCAATAGCATTTACTATGGATAGGGGTGGAAGTGAATATTCCCAAATATATTTATTAGATACCAAATCAGCATCTACGCAAATGCTCACAGACGGAGTCTCTAGAAATGGAGGGCCTTTATGGAGTAACTCTGGCGATCGCATAGCTTTCCAAAGCACAAAAAGAAATGGGAGTTCTAATGATGTCTGGGTAATGTCCATTGATGATCCTCAAAACACTAAGTTGATATTAGAATCGCCTGATGGGTCATGGTGGGGCGCAGTTGATTGGACAGAAAATGATGACAAAGTTTTAATTCAAAATTATATTTCCATTGCCAATTCAAAGGCCTATATCGTAGATTTAAACACTCAGAAGAAAACTTTGTTATTAGGTAAAAAAGATGCGCCTTCTGTAAATTCAGCATTGGCTTTCGATAAGGATGATAAAGGAATATTTTTCATTACTAATCAATATGGAGAATTTAATCAGCTTGCTTATTATAATATTGCAACCTCAGAAGTTACGGTTATCTCAAAAGAAATATCATGGGATGTAGATGGATTCAGTATTAGCGAGGATTCAAAAAAAGCTGCATTTGTGGTCAATGAAAATGGTTACAGCTCACTTTACCTTCTTAATCCGAAGTCTTTTGCATTTAAAAAAGTAACCACACTGCCTATTGGTTTAATTGGTAGCATGCAATTTAGCAAAGATAATAGAAGTCTAGGGCTCACATTGAATACCTACCAAAGCCCATCAGATACATATGTATTAGACCTCCAATATAGTTCATTGAGATATGGCAAGCTCACTCGATGGACATACTCAGAGGTAGGAGGCTTAGATACATCTAAATTTGTAGAGCCTGAATTAATTCACTATGAATCATTTGATGGCAGAAAAATTCCTGCTTTTATCTATTCCAAAAAAACTGAATCTCCCCAGCCCGTCATTATTTCAATTCATGGTGGCCCAGAAGGTCAGGCAAGACCAAGTTTTAGTAGCACTTATCAATTATGGATGTCTAATTTAGGCGCTGCTGTTATTACTCCAAATGTTAGGGGCAGCGATGGGTACGGTAAGGAATATTTATCATTAGATAATGGCTTCAAAAGAGAGGACTCTGTGAAAGATATTGGAGCATTACTTGACTGGATTAAAACCCAACCTCATTTAGATAGTAATCGAGTTGCAGTTTACGGAGGCTCTTACGGGGGATATATGGTCTTAGCCAGTGCAGTTTATTATAGCGATCGATTGAAGGCGGCTGTTGACATTGTGGGTATCTCAAATTTTGTAACTTTCTTAAAAAATACTAAAGATTACAGGCGCGATCTTAGAAGAGTTGAATATGGAGATGAGCGTGATCCGGATATGGAAGCATTTCTTCAAAATATAAGTCCTAATAACAATGTTGACCAAATTCAGGTGCCCATGTTTGTTGTGCAAGGGGAAAATGATCCAAGAGTTCCAGTAACTGAAGCAGAACAAGTGGTTAAATCGCTAAGAAATAACGGCAAGAAAGTTTGGTACATGAATGCACTTAATGAGGGTCATGGCTATCGCAAAAAAGAGAATCGTGATATTTATCAACAAGCAGTCATTTTATTTTTGAAAGAAAACCTATAGATCTAACTTCTATAAAAAATAAGGTTAAAAATGGTGGGCCCGGGAGGACTCGAACCTCCGACCAATGGATTATGAGTCCACTGCTCTAACCAACTGAGCTACAGGCCCAAAAACATATATGTTTTAGAGCCGCTCATTATATAAGAATAAATCACTTAGGGAAGTATTAGTGATGTTTCAAGTTTTATCATGGGTTATTATTCTTAAATGATTAACTTAGATGGAGTGCAATCTTTTGCAGAGGGCGGTAACAGAAAATGTTATATCAACCCAGTAAATCCAAAAAGATGCCTAAAAGTACTTCATGAGAATCTCCTAGAGAATCTCCAAAAAAACTCAGCATGGTATAAGCGTCTAGGAAACAGTGAAGGTCTTGATGATAATTTGCGTGAAGAAAAGGCATACAAACAAAAAGCCATTATCTCCCCAATAAATTCTTCGATTTGGAATCATTTGGCTAAGTGGCATGGAATGGTTGAAACAAATCTAGGGCCTGCTTCAGAGACTGAGCTCATTACAAATGATGGAGAAATAGCAGAAACTCTAGAAGCTTACCTATTTAGAGAAGGCTTAACACCTGAAATTAAAAGCGCATTAAGCAACTTTGAAAATTGGCTGAGAACTCATCTTGTATTAACCAAAAATATCATTCCTCATAATCTCGTTATCAAAAAACAAAATGGATCTTTGATGCTAAAGATAATTGATGGGCTAGGAAGCAAATCATTTATACCACTGCCCAAATATAGCAAGTTTTTTGCAAGAATCTATGTAGAGAGACGCATAGAACTTATGTGGAGCAGAATTCATTGGGACCTAAGCGGCCGCAATGGGAATTGGAAGTAAACCTCTTACTCGTCTAGGAAATTCTTTAAGTGACTTGAGCGGCTAGGATGTCTCAATTTTCTTAAAGCTTTAGCTTCTATTTGACGAATTCTTTCCCTAGTAACATCAAATTGTTTTCCAACCTCTTCTAGAGTGTGATCTGTATTCATGCCAATACCAAACCTCATTCTTAAGACCTTGGCTTCTCTAGCAGTTAATGATGAAAGTACATCATCCGTTGCAAAGTTAAGACTGCCTTCAGTTGCATTTTTCAATGGTGAATGAATCACAGTATCTTCGATAAAATCACCTAAGTTTGAATCTTCATCATCGCCTATAGGGGTTTCCATCGAAATCGGCTCTTTAGCAATTTTGAGTACTTTTCTGACTTTATCTTCTGGCATATCCAACTCTTTACTTAGCTCTTCTGGAGTAGGCTCCCTTCCCATATCTTGCATCATCTGGCGAGATACTCGATTTAATTTGTTGATGGTTTCAATCATATGAACAGGAATTCTTATTGTTCTTGCCTGATCAGCAATTGATCTTGTAATTGCCTGTCTAATCCACCAAGTTGCATAAGTAGAAAATTTATATCCTCTTCTGTACTCAAACTTATCAACTGCTTTCATAAGCCCAATGTTGCCTTCTTGAATCAAATCTAAGAACTGCAATCCTCTGTTTGTATATTTTTTAGCAATTGAGATTACAAGCCTAAGATTGGCTTCAACCATATCTTTTTTGGCTCGTCTCATCTTTGTTTCGCCCATGGACATGGCACGATTGATTTCTTTTATATCCTTAACACTTAAACCAACTCTCTCCTCAACAGCTTTTATAGCTTTTTGTGCAATTACCACATCCGGCTTAATGTGCTCTAAAGATTTTTTAGAGTATTTTTTATTGGTCATCAAAGAATCGACCCATTTCACCTTTGTAATATTGTCTTTATACATCGCAATAAAATCTTTTCGAGGGATTCGTGCTGATTTTACAAACAAGAACTGAATTCTTTTTTCATGCAAACGGATTTCAGCTAAGTCACTTCGTGCGAAGAAAGCAAGGTCCTCAAACATCTTTGGTGAAAATTTCAGGAACTGGAAGATTAGTCCCAGCTTTGCAAATTCTGCCTTAGCTTCTTTAGAGTGCCTACCCTTTAATTCAAGGACTTTATAAGTTTTATTAAATTGACGTTTTAAGTTTGTCATACGTCTCTGAACTTCGGCTAAATCCGGTCCAGTATCAACTTCTTCGTCACTCTCTTCTAATTGTTTTGCTTTCTCGCTACCTGGTCCGGCTGAGGGCACCTCTTCCATCTCTTCAAGAAAACCCGTTAATAGCTCACTTAATTTCTTATCTTCGCTTTTGACCTGCTCATAAAAATCGATAATGTGCTCAACAATTCCGGGGTAATGCACACTGGCATCTAGCAAATCACGCATGCCCTCTTCAATACGCTTGGCAATTTCAATCTCGCCTTCTCGAGTAAGAAGATCAACGGTGCCCATTTCGCGCATGTACATTCTTACGGGATCAGTTGTTCGGCCAGTCTCATTCTCAACAGCGGCTAAAGCTTCGGCCGCTTGTTCAAGAGCAATATCATCCTGATCATCAGATGACTCAGATAGCATTAGAGTATCTGCATCTGGTGCAGTTTCATGAACCTGAAGACCTAGATCATTGATCATCCCAATAATTTCATCAACCTGATCTGGATCGGATATATCCTCTGGGAGATGATCGTTTACGTCTGCATATGTTAAATAGCCTTGCTCACGGCCTTTTTCAATTAACTCTGCAATCCTAGAACCTTGTTTTTTTAACTTATCCACTCAATGCCTCTTACTAAATCGTCAAATATATGTGATGCCAAATTTGATTTTTTCAATCTTGTTTTGAACTTAATTTTTTTAACCAATCTCGATCATCGTCAGTGATTTCTTGCTTTTTTAAGATGATTTGCTGTAAATCTCTTCTTTCTGCTGGCGTAATCGATCTGACATTATACTTGTCTTTGAGTGTTTGCTCTCTATCTTTTTGATTTTTTAATAAAATATCCATACAGTCATTTACAAGCTTCAATGCATTCTTTTCTGATAATTCAAGCCCTGCGACCACCGCTTCTGAAAAATATCCCTTGATTTTTTCCGATTCTAAGCTCTCAATTACTCTAGATGGTTTGATGTCAGGTCTTTGCCTGTATAAATCTAAGATTACAAATAGAAAGCTAAATTTGGGATCACCTTTCAATTCATCAAAGATAGATTCTTGAGCTATTGTTGGGAATGCTAATAACGCGCTAAAAATATTAATCACTGCCTTAACTCTTACCGGAGTGTTAGCACTTGATCTAATCACACGCTCATGGTCATTTCTGACAGAAGGACTTGAAGGTATGTCCATGCTTTTGATATCCATGCCACATAATTTTGAAACCTCGTTGGCATAAACTTCTTTAATAACAGTGTTATTAATTTTATTGATGACAGGTATAGCAAATGCTGCGGCTTGTGCGCGACCCTCTAATGTTTCTAGATTAAATTCTTTAACTTTCGATAAAAAATAGGATGAAAGAGAGATGGATTCATCTAGCAATTTTTGAAACGCTTTTAAACCAAATTCATTGATATATGAATCTGGATCATGACCTGCTTCAAAAAAGACGAAATGAATGTTCATATCTTCTCTTATAATTGGAAAGGTGTTTTCAACTGCTTTCCAAGCTGCTTTACCTCCAGCTAAATCACCATCAAACGCAAAAAATATTTTATTTGTGTAACGCATGATTTTTGAAACATGATTTGGTGTAACAGCTGTTCCGAGTGTTGCCACTGCATTTTTGATACCATGCTCATAAAGGCCTATAACATCCATATACCCTTCAACAACGATTAGAGAGGCAATATTTTTTTCTAACTCTTTAACCTCATACAAACCAAACAACTCATTTGATTTATTAAAAAAAGAGGTTTCTGGAGAATTCAGATACTTTGGCTCTCCCTCATCTATTATTCTCCCACCCATAGCAATATACTCACCTTTTATATTTCTAATGGGGAAGATAACTCTGCCTCTAAATCGATCATAGAATCGATCATCTTTCTTGCTAAATAATCCTGACTCATCCAACTCTTTGCTTGGCGTATTAGGTCCCAAATGGTTTAAAAGACCGTCCCATTTATCTTGCGCATAGCCAATGTTAAATTTCTTTGCTGTAGCTCCAGTAATCTTTCTATCTTTTAGATATTGAACTGCCTTGGAAGCAATTTTTTCATTTAAATTAGCTTGATAAAATTTAACCGCTTTCTCAACCAGGCCGCTTGGTTTAGATTTTTGAAGACTATTATTTTCGTAGGGAACAGTCATCCCAGCTGAACTTGCAAGAGTTTCTATTGCATCAACAAATTCTAAATTTTCGTAACGCCTTATAAAGTGGATAGCATTGCCAGATTCTTGGCAAACAAAACAATAAAAAAACTGTTTTTCCTGATTGACTGCCATGGAAGGGTTTGAATCATCATGAAATGGACATTGGCACCAGAAGTTTGATCCCTTTTTATTCACAGGTATGCGACGACCTACGACATCAACAATATCGGTCTGATCTAAAAGCTGATCAATGAAACTAGTTGGAATTGACATAATGCTCCATCCAATTATCTAAAAATATTTTGGCCGCTAAATCATCGATGCGATCATCTTTTGAATCTTTTTGCATTAGCTGCTTTGCCTCAAATGAGGTTAGTCTCTCATCCACCAATTCACAAGGGATGTTGCTAATCTTTTGCAGTTTTTGAAAAAATGGATCAACTTTCTTCATCATGTCGCTTGGGGTTCCATCCATATTTAACGGCTTTCCTACGAGCAATTGATCGGGTTTCCACTCATCAATAAGAGTAGAAATTGTATTCCAGATTTCTTTACCCTCTCGAGCTACATTTATTACAATTAAGGGAGAAGAGGTTTTGGTGATAGTTTGTCCAACAGCTACACCAATGTGTTGGGTACCAAAATCAAAAGCTAAAATCTGCATTGCTATGAGTTTGTAAAATTCCAGTCTCGAATTATTTCAAGCTGCTGATAGTTTTCAAGCATATCTTCAGAAAAAGGCTCAAATGGAGCTGATCGATGCAAAATTTTCAAGGCTAAAGCGTCCAAGATTGAATTCCCTGAGGACTGCAAAATATCAGCACCTATTAAGTTACCCATATGATCGATTATGGACCTAATTTGGACTCTAAAATTACCTTGAATAATATCTGAGCGTGAAATTTCATAATAACCAGCTGTCTCAATCTGTCTTTGCCAAGCATTCAGATAAATAGTCTCAAAACTTTCCAAGGTTGAATTAGATTCTAAGCGCCTCACACTAAGTTGAGACTGATCTTGAAGTTTTATGTCTCGAGGTACCATTGCAGCTTGTTGACTATTTTGTTGCAGAGACTCAAAGCCATTCAGCGCACTGCCTTGCATATCAAACTCTTCATTGGCAAATTTAATATTCACAATTGCTTCTTTGTTAAAGTCCCATGGTTTCTTAATGACAACAAAACTAATTCCAAAGATAACCACTCCATGAAATATTAAAGAAGCTAGCATGGATTTTCTAAATCCCCATCTTTGAATTCTCTGCTTATAAATCAGTGGCTGCATCTTATATTGATTGAAGCAAGGTCTTAATTGGATTTTGACCAGTTTGAGACAGAATCTCTCTTGCACCTGTAGGACTTGTGATATTAATTTCAGTTAAATAATTTCCAATCATGTCTATTCCAGCAAACATAATGCCTTCTTCTGCAAGCAACTTGCCAATCTCTATGCTTACTTCAAGTTGATCATCAGATAATTCCCGAGCCTCACCTTTGCCGCCAGCTGCAAGATTACCTTTAAAACTTCCACCTTGAGGTATTCTTGCCAATGCAATAGGAAATGGTTTGCCGTGAATAATGAGTATTCGATAATCACCATCGTATATTTCCGGCAAGAAATTTTGCACCATGACCATGGTTTTATAATTATTTGTTAATGACTTAAAAATTTTTAAATGATCTTCTGAATTTTCATCAAACTTATAGATTGATTCTCCACCCATGCCATCAAGAGGCTTGAGGATAATAGTTGAATGTTTTTGTTTAAATAACTCTAAGTCTTTTTCTTTGCAGATAACGCTTGTATCAGGCATCCAATGCGAAAATTGAAGGGCAAAAATCTTTTCATTAAACTTTTTTAAAGCTGAAGGTCGATTAACTATGTTGGCGCCCTCGGCTTCAGCCTGAGAAAGCAAATGCAACGCATTCATATAATCTTCATCTACTGGCGGATCCTTCCTCATAAAAACATAATCAATATCTTTAAGTGGTTGAGCCTGATGAACCATCTCACTAATTTGGGGGTTGGTGATAGGGTCTTTGATTTCAGAGAAATTAGCAAAAGTTCCTTGGTCTTTATAAATTAAATCTTTCATCTCACATTGGAGAACTTGACCGCCCATGCTAAAAACCTCCTGCATCCACAAAATAGTTGTGTCTTTTTTTGGATTTAATTCATCTAAAGGATCGGTAATAAATAGTGAAGAAGTGCCTTGCATTAATATTCTCCAAATAAGCTATGAAACTTAGATAATCCAACAACTGGAGCTGTTTCAGCGCGCAATACATAATGCCCTATCTTAAGAGACTGCAATCCTAATTCCTTGATGATGTGGCGCTCAGTTCCTGAGAAACCTGATTCGGGGCCGGTGACAAGGGTAATACTATTTAAACTCAAAATTTCATGATCTTTGATGAATCGATTAGCAATTGTATCAAGAACGAATAACCCCTCAGTATCTGAAGTTATTTTTATGTTTTGCAGGCATTCTTTGAGCTCATTAAAGTAATGAATAGTTGGGACATGATTACAGCCAGATTGCTCACATGCACTTATCATTGCCTCTTCCAATCGAAGATTTAATTTAGATAAATCCTTTTTTGCTAATGATTGATCTAAATGATCAGGTTTGTAAATTAGAATTGAGTTAACCCCCAATTCAATAAGCTTTTGTAATGAATAGATTAAATTTTCTTTTTTAATATATGGGATGATTGCTTGATAAGATTTCTGATAAGGGTTTTGCATGAATGAAATATCATCGATATGAAAATTTATATAATCTTTTTCAATCTCTTGAATGATTCCATTCGCTATAGTTCCTTGGCCATCAAATAGCTCCACAGGATCATTCGCTTTCAACCTAAGAACCTTGGCAAGATGATGTATTTGTTTTATGTTGGTGCACTTATAGCTTGATGAAGATAATTCAGGGCAAAAAATTCTAGGCTTTCTCATCAAGTAATTATAATTGGTATTTTTTATAATGAGTCAAAGTCATATCATTCTTGTCAGACACGGAGAGGCATCTTCAGGATGGTCCGTTCATCCAGATCCTGGTTTAAGCGAGCTGGGTCGCATGCAAGCAGAAAATTCTGGCAAAGGCCTAATCAATGAAATTGCTTCCTATCAGCTTCTTTCTAGTCCAAAAAAAAGAGCTGTTGAAACTATGGAAATAATGCATACAAAAAATAAATTCCCTTTTAAATTAGACTCAAGATTTATTGAAATACCATCAGACAATATTGATGCTAATAAAAAAAGGGAGTGGCTATCAAGGATTTTTACAACCACAATAGAAGAGCTTCCTGAAGCTGTAAAAGAATGGCGAAGTAATTTAATAAACTGGCTAAAAGATGCTGATGGCAATTTTATTGTGACCACGCACTTCATGGTGATTAATGCATTGGTCTCATATATTACAAGTAATGATGCCATCTCATATTTTCACCCTGATTATGCTTCTAGGACGGAAATTTTTATTAAGAACGGAGAATTGACTCAATTAATTTTGGGTGATGATAAAAAAACTGTAATTAATCTATGAAATCAGTTGAGCAATTTTTAATCAGCTGTAGAATTTATATTTTGCAGAAAATATCTATAAATGACTAAAACAGTCTCACAAAAACCAAAAAATAAGCCTCTTAGTGAACAAGTAAGAAAGGCTATGAAGAAATACTTTGCCACTCTTGGTGATGCAGCTCCAGCAAATGTTTATGAGATGGTAATGGTTGAGGTTGAGCCTGAGCTTTTAAAAGCAGTGATGGAGTACACAAACAATAACCAGTCTAAGGCTGCAAATGTTCTCGGATTAAATAGAGCTACCCTCAGAAAAAAATTACATCGGCATAACATAATAGAAAAATCATGAGTCTAATTACTCCAAAAACTGCTCTTATTAGCCTTTCAAATAAATCGCATTTAGATGAATTAATAACGTTTTTGCTTGACCAAGAGGTCAAAATAATTTCCACTGGCGGAACTTACAGTGCCATTAAAAAAATTACAGATAAGGTCATAGAGGTATCTGAATTTACGGGATTTGAAGAAATGATGGATGGTCGAGTTAAAACTTTACATCCTAAAATTCACGCTGGGATTTTAGCCAGAAGAGATTTAGATTTAGAGGTTTTAACTGACCGCGGGTATGAGGTTATTGATATGGTGGTTGTTAACCTATACCCATTTCAAGAAACAATCGCGTCAGGGTGTTCGTTTGAAGAGGCTATAGAAAAAATTGATATTGGCGGGCCCACCATGATTAGATCAGCGGCTAAAAACTTCAAGGATGTTGCTGTAGTATCTGATCCTGCTGACTATAAAAATTTAATTGAGGAATGGAAAAATCAAGGCGGAATCAGTTACGAATTTAGAAAGGAGCTTTCAAAAAAAGTCTTTCAACTTATGGCTGAATATAATTCTGCTATTGCAAATTATTTAAAAGATATCTCTTCGAATGCACATCAATATAATTTCAGCAAAAGTGAATCATTAAGATATGGAGAAAATCCTCACCAAACTGCAGATTTATTAACTTTTTCTAATTTGGAACATAAAAATATTGCCAATGCAGATATTCTTCAAGGCAAAGAGCTTTCATACAACAATATTGTTGATGCTGATGCTGCCTGGGAATGTGTCAGAGCATTCGATGAGCCAGCGTGTGTGATTGTAAAACATGCAAATCCCTGTGGAGTTGCAGAAGCAAGCTCTGTCTTTGATGCATATGATCTAGCATTTAAGACTGACCCAACCTCTGCCTTTGGTGGCATTATAGCTTTCAATAGAGAGCTGGATAAAAAAACCGCTGAAGAAATAAATACTCGTCAATTTGTTGAAGTTGTTCTGGCTACAGGTTTTGAAGAAGCTGCGTTGGCGGAACTAGCTAAAAAGAAAAATGTTCGGGTTTTGTGTGTCGACTTGGAGCAAGACAATCCTTACCCAGGGGTAATTAAAAAAGTATCTGGTGGGATACTAATCCAAAGTGATGATAATTATATTGTCCCCCAGGGAGACCTTAAATGTGTTACAAAAAGACAGCCGACCGGTGAAGAAATCAACGATCTGATGTTTGCATGGAAGGTTGCCAAATTTGTTAAATCCAACGCTATTGTTTATGTCAAAAATAAACAGACCATCGGTATTGGTGCCGGTCAAATGAGCAGAGTCATAAGTGCTGAAATTGCAAATCTTAAAGCGCATGAAGAAGGTTTAGAAGTCAAAGGTGCGGCAATGGCCTCAGATGCTTTTTTTCCATTTAGGGATGGGATAGATAAAGCTGCTTCAAGTGGGATTGCAGCAATTATTCAGCCAGGTGGTTCGATAAGAGATGAGGAAGTGATTGCGGCTGCTGATGAAAATAACATTGCTATGGTCTTCACTGCAACGCGTCACTTTAGACATTAAAAATGTTCATTTTGGTTATTGGATCAGGCGGCAGAGAGCATGCTTTAGCTTGGAAATGTGCGCAAGATGAATCTGTATCAGAGGTTTTTGTTTGCCCAGGAAATGCCGGAACTGCCTTGGAAAATAAAGTATCTAATGTATCTATTAATGTTGATGACTTTGCAGCAGTTAAAGATTTTTGCATTGAAAATAATATTGCTCTTGTAATTGTTGGTCCAGAACAGCCACTTGTTGATGGGCTGGTAGATTATTTGCAAAATAATAATATTAAGACCTTCGGGCCTTCTAAAGCTGCTGCTCAGTTAGAGGGCTCCAAAACATTCTCAAAAGACTTTTTTATTAAATATGGTATTCCTACAGCAACTTACGCAGCCTTCGATAATTTTAATGGTGCAAGAGAGCACATAAAAAAGATTCCATATCCAACAGTAGTAAAGGCAGATGGCTTAGCAGCAGGCAAGGGAGTGATTATTTGCCAAACTGAAAATGAAGCTTTGGAAGCCTTGATCAGTATTTTTAAAGAACAAGCATTTGGAGATGCTGGAACAAGTGTGGTTATTGAAGATTTCTTAGTCGGAGAAGAGGCAAGCTTTATTGCGGTGGTGAGTAAAGATAAAATTATCCCTCTTGCAACCAGCCAAGATCATAAGGCCGTGGGTGACGGTGATGTAGGTTTGAATACAGGTGGCATGGGTGCATATTCACCCGCGCCAATAGTTGATGAGGAACTTCACCAAAAAATTATTGATGAAGTGATGAAACCAACCATGCATGGTTTAATTGCTGAAGGCTCACCCTACCTTGGATTCTTGTATGCCGGACTTATGATAAATAACGGGGAATTAAAGGTACTAGAGTTTAATTGCAGATTTGGAGATCCTGAAACTCAACCAATTCTACTGAGACTAGAATCTAGCTTGGTTGCTCTATGCCTAGCTGCCATTAATGATCAGTTAGATGCTTATCAGATTGAATGGTCCAAACAACATGCATGTGGTGTTGTTATTGCGAGTCATGGCTATCCAGAGAACTATACAAAAAATAATGAGGTAACATTTGAATTCTCTGACATGGATAGAAAGAAGCTATTCCATGCGGGTACAAAACTTCAAGATGATAAGGTTATAACATCTGGAGGAAGGGTTTTTTGTGCAACTGCTCTGGGCAACGATCTACAAGAAGCTCAATCAAAAGCCTATGATCTGGTAGAATCTGTATCCTTTGATGGAGCTTTCTATCGAAAAGATATTGGAAATAAGGGAATAAGATGATTTTGTTAGATAATTTTATAAATGAATGTGACATTGCATTAAAAACACTATCATTTAAGAAAAGTGGGACAGGTAGGTCATACCCAAGCAATCAAACCAACTCGAAACTTTCAAAAAAAGAAAAAAATTTATCAGCACAACTCATGCGAATAAACTTAGCTGGTGAAGTAGCAGCACAAGCTCTCTATAGGGGGCAAGCAATGGTTTGTAGAGATGCTGAAGTAAAAGCTCATCTGGTTCAAGCTGGAGAAGAGGAAACTGATCATTTAATTTGGTGTAAGAAACGTTTGGAGGATTTAAATGGCAAGCCCTCTCTTCTTAATCCAGTTTGGTATGCTGGTTCCTTTGCTATTGGCGCAATATTTGGAAGTTTAGGAGAGAAAACTAGTTTGGGTTTTGTTGAGGAAACTGAAAAGCAAGTCGTGAAACACCTTGAGACACATTTAGACAAAGTTTCTAAAAATGATGTTGAGACAATTGAAATTTTAAAGACCATGAGGGCTGATGAGGATGAGCATGCTCAAGAAGCCTCAGAAAATGGTGGAGAATCGCTATCTGAACCGACAAAAAAAATTATGAGCCTTACCGCTAAAGTAATGACATCCTCAAGTGCTTATATTTAGAAAGAGCCCCTCATCAAACTCTCTCCAATAAGAAATACCTTAATATTATTCATTTTTAAATAATTCATATCTTCTCTAGATTTAATTCCAGATTCTGCAATAAATATATTATTTTTTCTGAATTTATTTCTAAGACGAACTGAATTATTTAAATCTACTTCAAATGTTTCTAAGTTTCTGTTGTTTACACCAATTAAGGCATCTTCAAACCGGTCAACTCTCTTCAGCTCATTTTCATCATGCACTTCAATCAAATAATCAAGCTCTAACTTTATAGCAACATTGATAAAAGCTTCTATTTGCTGATCATTAAGAATAGAAGCGATTAACAAAATACAATCCGCACCAATGAGTTTAGACTCATAAATTTGATATTCATCAATCATAAAATCTTTTCTAAGAATGGGTAATGAAGTTATTTTCTTTACATCTTTTAAATATTCAATGCTGCCCATAAAGAAGTCTTCTTCAGTCAAAATTGATAAAGCCGATGCACCAAAGCTCTCATACTCCATTGCTATCTTTGTAGGATGAAAATCTTCTTTGATGATTCCGGCGCTTGGCGAGGCTTTCTTGATTTCTGCAATAATGGCTTCATCTTTGCTTAAGATATTATCTTTAAATTTACTCCGAGGAAGCTTGAGATTCTCTAAAGAACTTTGAATTTTATCTAAAGGAAATTCAGCCTTCTTGTGAACAAGGTTGGTTTTAGTATTGGCAACAATTTTTTGCAGGATACTCATTAGCTATTTGATACTCGGACGTAGGAAGCTAATTTATCTGCGGCCATACCGTTATTCATTAACTCAAATGCAAGCTCTACTCCATCTGCAATTGAGTTGACTCTTTTTGCAAGATACAAAGCTGCCCCAGCATTAAGGGCAATCATATCTTGCACAGCTGATTTCTCTCCAGCAAAAGCTTCTCTGATTAATTGCAAACTATCATCGGGTGATTGAGCTGAAATTTCAGAAAGTGTCGACAAAGATAAACCGAAATCTTTCGGAGAAATTTCATACTCAGAGATAGAGTTATCTTTTAATTCTGCAATATAAGTTGAGTTTGTGATGGTTATTTCATCTAGCCCATCAAATCCATGCACAATTAGCACATGATCCATAGATAGATTCTTGGCAACTGATGCAAACGTTTTAACCAAGTCTTTATGATAGACGCCTAAAATTTGCCTTCTTGCATTACAAGGATTTGTATGAGGGCCAAGCAAATTAAACAACGTTTTTTTGCCTATTTTCTGCCTTGCTGACATCACATATTTCATAGACTTATGATGCAATGGTGCAAACAAGAAAACAAAGCCAACTCTCTTAAAAATAGTTTCAAGCTTTTCTCTGTCATGGGCTATGTCGGCACCAGCTGCTAACAACAAATCTGCACTGCCAGACCTGCTAGATACTGCCTTGTTACCATGCTTGGTTACAGCAGCGCCTCCAGCAGCAGCCACAAAGGATGAGGCAGTAGAGCAATTAAAAGTATGCAAGCCCGAGCCACCAGTGCCACAAGTATCTATATGATCTCCATCTCCTAATGAGTATGTAAGAGATTTCTCTTTCATAACTCTAGCTGCAGCTGTGATTTCAGTTTCTTTGATCCCTTTTGCATTTAAGGCTAACAAAAATGCTTCGATAGAAAGGTCATCAACATCTCCAGTCATGATTGATTCAATCGCAAACTGCATAGAATGAAAATCAAGATCCTCTTTCTGCTCGAGCTGATTAATAAAATCTTGGATCATAGATTTAAAAAATTATTTATTAATTGCATTCCATGATGGGTATCAATGGATTCAGGATGAAATTGAACACCAAATATAGGTCTAGAGACATGCTCTACGCCCATGATGATTGAAGGATCATCAATAATTGTAGAAATTACCTTTAAATCTTCGGGCAAACTTAAACTATCAATAATTAGGCTGTGATATCTAACCACTGAATATGGATTAGGGATATCTTTAAATAATACAGAGTTGGAGTGATTAATATAAGATTTTTTGCCATGAAAAACTTCTGGAGCCTTAATGATCTTAGCTCCAAATGCTGCGCCGATTGACTGATGACCCAAGCAGACTCCTAATAATGGCACTTGAGATTCTTGAACAATCTCTACAGAAATTCCAGCCTCACTTGGAGTACAGGGTCCAGGAGAAATAACAATTTTTTCAGGATTAAGAGAATGAATTTCAGAAACTGTTAATGCATCGTTTCTTTTGACCAAGACTTCTTGGTTACACTCTCCAATATAATGGACCAAATTGTAGGTAAAAGAATCGTAATTATCAATTACCAAAATCATGAGATCATCTCCATGGCATCCATAAATACCTTGGATTTTTGTCTGCACTCCAACCATTCATTTTCTGGAACAGAATCAGCAACTATTCCAGCTCCAGCTCCTACATGAATTGTTTGATCTTTAATTACAGCTGTTCTAATTGCTATAGCTGTATCCATGTTTCCATTCCATCCTATGTACCCTATTGCTCCACCATAAATACCTCTTGAGCTTGGCTCTAACTCGTTAATTATTTCCATCGCTCTAATTTTAGGAGCACCGGATAATGTTCCTGCAGGCAATGCTGCTTTTAAAACATCAAAATAATTTAGCCCTGATGCTAATCTGCCAACCACATTCGATACTATATGCATGACATGTGAATACTTCTCAATAATCATTTTAGCTGTAACCTTGACTGACCCAATTTCAGAAACGCGCCCAACATCGTTTCTACCAAGATCAATAAGCATAAGATGCTCAGCTATTTCTTTTGGATCATTAAGTAATTCTGCTTGATTAGACTGGTCTTCAGCTGAATTTTTTCCTCTTTTTCTTGTTCCAGCCATTGGTCTGAGCGTTACCTCTTGATTTTCTAGTCTAACCAAGATTTCAGGAGATGCCCCTACAATCTGACATTCATCTAAATTTAGATAATACATATATGGGGAAGGATTCAATTTTCTTATTGCTTTATATAAATCAAAGGGATCACGATCAAAATTTGCTGAAAAATCTTGCGCTAAAACAACCTGCATCACATCCCCTTCTGCGATGTAATTTTTAATCCTGCTCACAGCATCAAGATATTCTGCCTTTAAGAAATTTGATTTAAATTCAAATGTGTTTGTTATGTCTTTAAAGTTGTCAGGTTCTGATGAAACTGGTTTAGATATAAGACTTTCAATCTCATCTAATTGTGAGCAAGCAAATTCATGCGTCATATTTTGAAGACAAGCATTAAAAATAATTTGTGTTGAATTGTCTAAATTATCAAAGACTATAAGCTTTTCAGCCTTGACTAACATAATATCAGGCATGTGCTCGGCAAACTTTGAGCCCTTGCTAGGCAGCTTGGCTATTTTAGCTTCAGCATATTGAGAGCTTTCATAGGCAAAAAACCCAACATAGCCTCCATGAAATCTTGGCAAATCTTCTAAGTTTGGTGATCGATGCTGAGAGGTTATTTCTTCAATTGCTTGCAAAGGATTTCCTACAATAAATTTATTGGTAGCCCCATCAATTGATGTTTCAATGGTATTGCCTGAAACTTTAATGGTATCAATGCAACCAAATCCAATAATTGAGTATTGCGCCCATCTCTCACCTCCCTCCACTGATTCAAATAAAAAATTATTTTTTTGGTCTGCTATTTTTGAATACAAAGATAGTGGTGTATCTCCAGGAGCTGAAACTTTTCTGCTAATAGGCAGAACTGTAAAATTATCCTTTTTAAAATTGTTATATTCTTCTTTTGCAATCATTAGATTTATTTTTAAAGATTGATTTTGTCGCCCTCAGCAATTTGATTTTTAGAAAACCACCCTTGATTAACTTCAACCGCCATCCTGGCCTTTTGGGAAGAGCAAACAGACTCCTCTGAAAATGGGACCATATCATAAATCTCTAGTATTCTTCCATCGGTTGAGAGATATGCGACACTCAAGGGAATTGAAGTATTTTTCATCCACATGCATTGTTTTTTACTGGATGGCCAAATAAAAATCATTCCATGATTTTTATTAAGAGATGATTGGAACATTAAACCTTTGCTTCGAGATTCATTTGTATTTGCAATACTTAGTGACAGCTTTGCTGATTTTCCCTCAAAAGTCACCTCTAAGTTCCCATAAGATTGGGTAGAAAGAATAATTAAACTTAAACTAAGAAATTTTTTGACGGAAACTCTGAATAGTTTCTTCATAATTTGATGACCCAAAAATTGCTGATCCCGCGACAAATACATTGGCCCCAGCCTCAGAGACACTGGCAATAGTATCAAGATTGATGCCGCCATCAACTTCAAGGTGGATATCTTTATCTTGTTGATCAATCATTGCTTTCACATCTTGTATTTTTTTTAAAGTGCTCGGAATAAATTTCTGCCCGCCAAATCCTGGATTTACACTCATCAATAAAACTAAATCAATATCTTGAATAATATTCTCTAAAACAGATGCTGATGTGGCTGGGTTTAATGCAATACCCACTTTACATCCAAGATTTTTAATTAAATCTATAGTTCTTGCAACATGTTTGGTGGCCTCTGGGTGAAAACTAATTAAATCTGCGCCTGCCTCAGCAAAACTTTTGGCAATTTCATCAACCGGTTCAACCATTAAATGAACATCAATAAAATTTTTAATGCCATCATCTCTGAGAGATTTACACACCATAGGACCAATGGTTAAATTTGGTACATAATGATTGTCCATGACATCAAAATGAATCCAATCGGCTCCAGCGTGCATAACAGAATTAACTTCCTCTCCCAAGCGTGCAAAGTTTGCGGAAAGGATGGATGGCGCAATGAGAGATTGATTTTTCATAGTTAATTAATTTTCTTCTTTTAGTGATGCCCTTGCAAGCTCTAACCTATCAATAGTGCCAATATCTATCCAGAGTGAGCGATCTTGATGAGCGGTAATTTCTTGCTCTTTGATAAGTGGCTTCATTATTGTATTCCAAAGATCAAATGGGAAATCTAGGTTTAAATACTCCTTTAAAATTTTTGGATTAATTAATGAGATGCCTGACCAAGTCAGATCATTTGCTCCCTCATTGACGATCACTGAGCTACCAAGAAGAGAGAAGTCTCCGTCTTGATTATGATTTGGGTTGGGGATACCAATTAAATGTGCTGCCTCAGTGGAGCTGGGCAGTCTGGTTAGATCAATCTCAGAGAAAATATCTGCATTACATAATATAAATGGATCTTCTCCTAGGTGATCCATGGCATTCACCAAAGCACCTCCAGTCCCATAAGGAAATGGCTCCTCAATAAAACTTATATCTTGATAATGAGAATGGTTTCTTAAGGATTGTTTTATTTGCTCGCCTAAATATGAAATGTTAATTACAAACTCATTGATGCCAAGTTTTGAAAGTCTATTGATCTGATCTTCGAGCAAGGAAGATGACCCAACTTTTAATAGGGGCTTAGGAGTTTTTATAGTTAAAGGCTGAAGTCTTTTTCCTTCTCCAGCAGCAAGAATCATCGCTTTCATATCATTAATAATTTACTTTTTAATTTTGGTTCAATTTCTTCTATTAAATATTCTTTGCAAGCCCAATTATCAGGAATAATAGAAATCAAGTTCTTTAAAATTAAAGGCATATCCTTTAGACGAAAACCTTTGTCTTCATGAAGATACAGTCTTGATAAAACTCCTAAAATCCTTAAATTTCTCTGCACGCCGCCCCATCTAAAAATCTCAAATGCATCAATGGAGGCATCAAGGAAATGTGATTTTTCTTGAAAATATTTCAAGGCTTTTCTTATTGCGCCATGATCAGCTAAACGATAATGATCTAGCAAAATTCCTGCTAAATCTATACCAATTGGTCCTCTGGATAGATCTTGAAAATCTATTACAAAAATTTCATTTCTTTCGGATAAAATTAAATTTCTTCTTTCAAAATCAAAGTGGCAGTTAACATATGGTTGGATAGATAATTCGCCCAAAGTTTTTTCTATTAATTTTTCTATAGAGGGATCAGCCTTTACATCTAAAAACTGGTTGCAGAAAATCTCGCTAAATAACATCATTTGATTTATGAGATCGGCGCTTTCAAGTGGTGGGATATTTAAATTGGGAATCGTCTGAATTTCTATTAATAGATCTAGACACTTAAGAGTTAATTCCTCGTAATCGATGCTATTTCCAACCTGCAATAGATTCAAATCCCCAAGATCATCTTGAATGGTAATGCCCAATTCAGAAGAGCTGCATAACACTTTGGGAGAATTAATTTGATGCTCTAAAAAAATATTTGCAATTTTAATGAACTGAGCATGACTCCCCTTTTTTGGATCTAAAAAACACAAGATGAAGCTAGCATCATCTTGAATAAGTCTCCAGTATTCTCTTCCGCTTGCTTCATTTTTCAAGGCAACGGCTTGCTGAGATGCATATCCACAACTGGCGCTAAGTTTTAAAATATCTTTTTCGTTCAAATTAACTATTTTTTATTTCATCTGGCAAGGGTGTGTCATCTGGTAAAAAGAAATCGAGCGCTAGCTGATCAAAGGGAACGTCAGCGTAGTGACTAAAATCTTTCATTCCAGCCTCATATAAGATCAGGTCATCTATACAAAAATTGCCTGAAAAATCTTCTGAATTTTTATTAAAGATTTCATATGCCGCATCTGCCATTATTTCAGGCGTTCTTGAAATATTCATTAATTCCTCTCCGCCCAAAATATTTTTTACTGCTGCAGTTGCTATAGCGGTTCTGGGCCATAAACCATTAACTGCTATGCCATCAGGTTTTAATTCTTCGGCCATACCCAAAACACACATACTCATTGTAAATTTTGCCATTGTGTATGCTAGATGTGGGCCAAACCATTTCGGTTTCATATCAAGAGGCGGAGCTAAATTTAATATATGAGCATTGTTTGATTGTTTAAGATGTGGGATACAGTACTTACTTACCAAATAAGTCCCTCTTCCATTAATTTGATGCATTAAATCATATCTTTTCATATCTGTGTCTGGCGTGCTGGTCAATGAAATTGCAGATGCATTATTGACACAAATATCAATTCCACCGAAGTGGCTAACAGTTTGCTCAACAGCAGCTCTAACATTTGCTTCATCACGTACATCTAAAATAATTGGCAAAGCTTCTCCACCCGCAGCTACGATTTCATCCGCTGCAGTGTATATAGTTCCAGCGAGTTTTGGGTGAGGCTCTGCTGTTTTTGCTGCCAATACAACCTTCGCGCCATCCTTGGCAGCTCTTTTACCAATTTCAAGACCTATTCCTCTACTACCCCCAGTAATAAATAATACTCTGCCTTTTAAACTCATTTTATGTCTCCAACTTTTATAATAATTATTACTTGATGTTGCATTTTTAAACAGGTTGATGCAAGTTAAGGAATTATTATAAGCTTTAGAAATGAGCACGACTATGAATGTAGATTTTATTTTTGATTTTGCGAGTCCAAATGCATACCTATGCCACAAAGCAATTCAAAATCTTGAAAAAACTCATAATATAAAATTTAACTATGTGCCCTGCCTTCTTGGAGGCATCATGAAACTTACTAACAACCAACCTCCCATGATAACTTTGGCTGAAATTCCTAATAAAATGAAATATGAATTCGATACTGCCTTCAACAGATTCATCAGGGAACACAACATTACAAAATTTAAAATGAATGAGCATTTTCCTGTCAACACTATATCTCTTATCAGAGGTGCGATAGTTGCGCAAAAAAATGATTTTTTGCATTCCTATCTGGAAATAGTTTTAAGTGGGCTTTGGGAGCAATCTCTTAAGCTTGATACACCAGAAACACTGCATGCGCTGTTAACAAAAAATAATTGTCATGCTGATATGGTCATTGATGGAATTGCTCAAGATGAAATAAAAGCAGAATTAATTGCTAATACAAGCAAGGCTGTTGAAAAAGGGGCATTTGGAATTACAACTTTTTTTGTAGGAGACGAAATGTTCTACGGAAAAGATACCTTGAGAGAACTTAAAGAAATGGCTTCTTGAAGCTTTAATTATTGAAATTTAAAGAACCACAATACCAGCCCACAAAGAACTTCCTTGCATTTATCTTTGTTCTTTTTGCTAATCTGCAATTAAGTGCATCTTATCTTGATCAATTAGAGCAATATCAATTTCAAGGTTGCAGTAATTCAACGTATCCCAAACTAATAAATAAGTATGCATCTGGGTCTATTGATGCTGGAAAAATAGACATTCAATCAAACGGTGATATTTCACTTGATGAAAATGTCTTAATTGGATTAAGCAATGGTCAGGTTATGGCCTCTAGTGCGATCTATTCTAAAAATCAAAACTTTATTCAAGATATAAAAAATGGGGATATCTACCATTCTGATAATTACTATAAATTTTTAAACGGCTCATTAGCAAAAGATTCTGGTGAGATCAAACTCATTGATGGAACAGCCTATTTAAGGGAAAGAAATTTATTGGTTAAATATCAATCGTTGGTTGGAAATTTAAATCAAAGTCTTGAATTTAATAACGCTAGCCTTACTTCTTGCAATGATAGCTCAGAGGGCTGGGAGATCCAGGCTAAATCTATCAAGATTAATGAAGAGTCACGTCGCGGTTACATTGAGGACCTGAGCCTAAAGATTCTTGATAGATCAATTTTAAAGCTTCCTTACTTGCCCTTCCCCGCAACAACAAAAAGACTGAGTGGTTTTCTGGAACCCGAATTGAGCTTCACCTCTGATGGCGTTGATCTTTTTTTACCATACTTCTGGGTGCTATCTGATAAATCAGATCTAACATTTGCTCCAAGAATTCTGAAAGATAGAGGGATAGGATTGGAGGGAAATTATAGATATCTAACTAAATCTAATGCAGGTTCTGTGAATTATTTTGATCTGATATTTTTTCCAGAAGACAAAGAATTTAAAGAAGACTATGAAATAGCTGATGGTGATAGATGGGCTTTTCGCTTGAAAGAAAATAGAAGTTTTTCTAATCTCAATACTTCAATTGATTGGGCTAAATCCTCTGACTCAATAGTTTTACTTGATTTACCTTCTAGCCTAACAAATATAGCCAATCAAAGAGATCATTATCTGCAGCAATCTGTATCAATGAATATGCTAATAAATAATTTCTCAATTAGCATTCTGCGCGAGGGCTTTCAAAGCTTGAATCCATTTATTAATAATGGGTATATCAAAAAACCTGAATTAAATCTTGAATATCAGCAATATAGTCCTTCAGTCACATATTTTGCTAGAGCCAATTATGCAAACTTTGATATAAATAAAAATCATTTTTTTCTTATTAATAACAAAAAAATAAAGCAGATTGGAAAAAGGTTTTTTACAGAAATTGGGGCAGAAACTCTTCAAGATTTTAGGTATTTTGATCTCTCGATCAATGGAACTTTTTTGTATAAAACATATAACCTGGATGACGTTAAAATAAAATCTAAAGCCACATCAATCCCCTCGGTCAAAATAAAAATTTCATCTTTATTCAACCAATCTTCCAAAGACAGTTTTTCAATATTTATACCTGAGTTTGTTTATCAAAGAACTTCTTACAAAGATCAGTCTATGGACCCTATCTTTGATCTTCATCAACGAAATTTTGGAAACTTTAATAGGCTGAATACTAAGTATTTTTTTGGTAAAGATAGGGTACCTGATGCAGAGTTTTTGCTCGCTAGATTAAAATTGCAAAAGAGAATGAATGATGGGTCTAGGCTGAATTTTCAGATCATCAAAAAAAATGAGCTAAAAGAAAGTCGGGTAATTAATTCAATGCTAAATCAGTCAATTGAGAAGGATAGTCAAATTGGTACAAATATATCTTTTGAAAATAAAATGCTTAGAGCATATTTTGCAGCTAACTACTCTCAGAAAAGAAATACACTCAATTTTGGGCAGACAGGAATAAAAATTCAGCTTCCAGAAACTCGATTAATCTTATCAAGAAACTTTCAAACCAATGTCCCTCTTTTAAACTCTGAGGATAAATTAGACTATCTAGAATTTTCAATCGAACGATCAATGTCTAAGAACTATAAATTTATTGGTGGTATAAGTAAGGATCTGGATTCACAGAAAAATTTAGAGAGTTATTTGGGATTTGGTTTTGAAAACTGTTGTATAGCTTTTAAAATTTATGCGTCAGACAAAAGGCTATCAAAATATAATCTTCTTAATTTACAATCTCTACAATTTAATGATGCGAGTTGGGATAAAATGGTTGCTATAGAAAACAAAAGTAGAATTAATTTTGAATTTGAGTTAAAGGGGCTGACAGGTGGATACAGTAAAAAGATAGATAGGTTTTTCTCTAATACTTTTTCGAACCTTTGAGGAAATAAAGTGTCATAGCATTTTATAAATATTCTTGTGTTCAATACCTTTGCAAACATTTAATTAAGTACAATAGTAATCATGAAAAAAAATATAAATATTGCCTTATCCATTCTTCTTGCTCTTCCACTAAATGCAAAGATTGAGATTCTTGATAGGGTCGCAATCATTGTAGAAGAAGGTGTAGTCCTAGAATCACAAGTGAATTACATGCTTGAAAATGTTAAAAAAAGATATCAGGAACAAGGTGCCCCAATGCCACCCCAGGAGGTGCTGTTAAATCAAGTCCAAGAGAGGCTTATTATAGAAGAATTGCAGTTACAAATGGCTAGACGGGCTGGGGTTAAAGTTGGAGACGGAGAATTAAATCAAGCATTTGAAAATATAGCGCAGACGAATGGATTGTCTCTTGATGAATTTATAAAAACATTGGAATTAGAAGGTGCATCTTATGAAGAATTAAGATCGCAAGTAAGGAAGGAGATGATCATTCAAAGAGTTCAAAGAGGTAAAGTGGGAAATGAAGTGAATATCACCGAACAAGAGTTGGATGGTTTTTTGGCAACCGAAGGGGCTGTCAGAGAATTATCTCCTGAGCTATTTGTGCGTCAAATCCTTGTATCGGATCAAAATAAAGCTGACTCACTTCTAATAAAGATAAATAATGGAGAAGATTTTGCAGAGCTTGCTAGAAAAAACTCAAAAAGCAGCAATGCTTCTTCAGGCGGTGAAATGGGTTGGAGAAATCTTGCTGATCTGCCAACCATATTTGCAGGAGCCCTTAAAAACAAGAAAAAAGGATACATTTCTCCGCCATTAAAAAGTAGTTCAGGGTTTTATATACTAAAACTTGAGGACAAACGAGGTGATCTTGTGCGCTTTGAAGATCAGTGGAAAGTTCGCCATATATTAATGATGACAACAAAATTGAGAGATGAAACTTTTACAAAAAAAGAACTAGAGGAAGTTAGAAAAAAAGTCATGGAAGGAGAGGATTTTAGCCTTCTGGCTAAAGAATTTTCTGAAGATCCTGGCTCTGCAAGTCGAGGTGGTGATTTAGATTGGCTCAGTCGAGGAAAAACTGCTCCAGCTTTTGAAAAGATGATGCTGGAATCTCCGGTTGGTGAAATCTCTCCTGTTTTTGAATCTGAATTTGGTTTTCATTTTCTTCAAGTTCTAGATACTAGAACGGAAGACTTGACTGAAGAAGTGATTAAAGACAGAGCCTATGGCATTTTGTTTAGTAGAAAATTTGATGAGGAATTAGAAAATTCTCTTCGCACAACAAGAGCTGAAGCATTCGTAGAATTCAAAAAACTAGATTGAATAGGCTTCTCTACTCTCATGGTGAACCCGCAGGCATAGGTATTGACTTAATTCTTCATCTATCAAAGTCAAAGTTTTGGCAAGAAATGCATTCTTGTGTGATCTGTATTGTTGATCTGGGGCTATTAAAATCAAGAGCTAAGATTCTCAAGTTAAACATTCAGTTTGTTGAAATCAGGAACTTAAAATCGGCACAAAAAAATAAACCTGGAACGATCCAATTTATTCAATCTACAAATTGTAAAGATTTATCTCCGGGTTCTCTGAATCCTAAAAATGCAAAATATATTTTAGATAATCTTAATTTAGGGATTGCTGAGTGCCTTAAAAATAAAAAGGTTGGCCTAGTCACTGGACCCATCCAAAAGAGCAATATTATTAATGGGGGGTTTAAAACCTTTCAAGGTCATACTGAGTGGATTCAGAAGAAAACTAAATCTAAGAATGTAGTCATGTTACTCTCTTCAAAAAATATTAAAGTTGCCCTCGCTACAACTCATATTCCATTAACAGAAGTAGCAAAAAATATTCGTAAAGCAAAGTTAGTTGAGATAATTCAAACCTTGCACACAGGTTTGAAAACAAAATTTAAGATTAAGCATCCGTCAATAACCGTCCTTGGTTTAAATCCTCATGCTGGTGAGAATGGAAAAATAGGTGAAGAAGAAATCAAGAAAATAAATCCAGCAGTAGAGATTTGTAGAGGTATGGGTATAAATGCCTCATATGCAATTTCAGCTGATACGGCTTTTACTTCAAAAAAATTAAATCAAACCGATGCATATCTTGCGATGTATCATGATCAGGCTTTACCAGTTTTGAAAGCCTTAAGTTTTGGTAAAGCGGTGAATATTACTCTGGGAACTGGAATTGTTAGAACATCTGTAGATCATGGAACAGCTTTAGACATTGCTGGAAAAATAAAGCCCAACCTTGGATCAATAAAAGAAGCTATAAAAGCAGCAGAAGTTCAGCTTAAATGAGTGATAGAGCACATCGACGAAAGCTCGGCCAAAATTACCTTATTGATCCAGTCATCTTATTTGAAATTGAAAGAGCAATAAATCCTCAAAAAAATAATCTCTTTTTTGAGATTGGTCCTGGTACTGGTGCTTTAACAGAACGCTTAATGGGTCAAAATATAAGAGTCATAGCCATGGATCTTGACCAAAAAAATATCAACACACTCTCAGAAAAGTATGCAAGTGAGGAGCATGAGTTCATTCATGATGATGTGCTAAAAGCCCCTCTAGAATTTCTATATAAAACCAAACATAGGGTCGTTGGGAATCTTCCTTATAATATTTCTACGCAAATAATTATCAAATTAATTAATTTTTTTGATGGGATTGAAGATATGCATTTTTTAGTTCAAAAAGAAGTGGCGCAAAGAATCTGTGCTTCAAATCAATCTAAAGATTCGGGCAGGCTTGGAGTAAAAATTGCAGCATTTTTTGAGACAGCTATTTTGTTTGATGTTCCACCTGAATCCTTTGACATTAAACCCAAAGTCCAGTCCTCATTTATTAGACTCATCCCCCGAGTCAATCCTTTGATTGCCTTGAGCAAATTCATGGAATTTTCAAATTTAGTCGATCTATCTTTCGCTAACAAAAGAAAAGGGATTAAAAACAATCTTAAAAAATTTGAAATCAATTATGAAAAGCTGCACATCAATCCGCTTGCAAGAGCAGAAGAATTATCTATTGAAGATTTTATTTCAGTTTTTCAAACCACAGATATTTAAATGAGCACCTATGTTATTGGAGATGTGCATGGCTGTTTTGATCAATTTATAAGATTGCTAAAAAAAATCGATTATGACAATAAAAAAGACCAGATTATCTTAACAGGTGATCTAGTGAACAGGGGCCCGAACTCTCTCGGTGTTTTGAATTACTGCATGGCAGACAAAAATATTACTTCTGTGTTGGGAAACCATGATCTCTACTTACTTTACTTAATAAGTATTAACCAGGGCAAAGGCAAGTTAAAAAAAATAGTTGAGGCAGAAAACAACAAAGAAATTTTTGAATGGCTCATCACACGCCCCCTTCTCATTCAAACTTTGAATCAATCGACAAACAATAAATTCATTGTCACTCATGCTGGCATTCCAGAAATTTGGTCTCTAGAAAAAGCTCAAGATCTTGCTGATGAAGTTTCTCAGGCTCTGACCAATCATCCATCCATGATACTTAAAGCAATGTGGGGCGATGATCCCAAGTCTTGGAAGGAATCATTAACAGGCAATGAAAGATATCGAATTATTATCAACTACCTCACAAGAATGAGGTTTCTGAGTAATGCTTCTAGCTTAGATTTAAAAAACACAAGTGCAAAAGCTTCCAAAGGATCTAAACCGTGGTTTCAGTATGAATCTGCATCCTATAGGAAAATGAAACAATATTATGTATTTGGTCATTGGGCATCTCTAAACGGTAAAACAAATAATCCTCATTTTATTGGTTTAGATACTGGCTGCGTCTGGAAAGGTAAGCTTACAGCTCTTAGAATGGATGATTTAGAGAAAATCTCGGTAAAGTATTAGCATGAAAATTTTCCAGGTTGGCGGATCTGTAAGAGACGAATTACTTGGGGTTGAACCCAAAGATCGTGACTGGGTTGTAGTAAATTCTAGTCCAGAAGAAATGGAAGAAAAGGGATTTAAACCCATAGGTAAAGATTTTCCAGTCTTCCTTCATCCAGAGACTAATGAAGAATATGCTTTGGCTAGAACTGAAAGAAAATCTGGTGTTGGATATAAAGAGTTTAAATTTTATTTTGATTCAAGCGTCACCCTAGAAGAAGATCTAAAACGAAGAGATTTTACAATTAATGCAATGGCCAAAGATAATAATGGTCGTATTATTGACCCTTATGAAGGTAGAGGAGATTTAAAAAATAGAATATTCAAACATACCTCCCCTGCATTTGAAGAAGACCCACTTCGAGTCTTAAGGTTTGCAAGATTTAAATCATATGAACAACTCCATGATTTTTATCTGCATGAAGAAACAGAAATTTTATTTGACAAGATTGTTGCTTCAACAGAACTAAAGGATCTGTCACCTGAAAGAGTGTGGATGGAAACTAAAAAAGCTCTTGAGAATAATTTTAGTGATAAATTTTTTAAAACTTTACTACAGTACCATTTAACAGACCCATGGTTTAAAAATCTAAAAAGCGTTTCGTGTGATGGAGATTTACCTGAAATTAAATGGGCTGATATGCAAAGAGTAAATAAATTTAAACTCTGTGCATCATTGCCAGTGCCAAACTCATTTACAAAAGTTCTTGAATCTTTAAAACAAGTGATTAATTTTATTAACTGTAAAAATAAATCAGAGAAATTTAGATTAGTTGAAAAGATGCAAGTGCATCGTAATTATCAAATATTGATGCATTGCAAACAGTATGCTTTCTTGAATGACCATCGCGACTACTTAGAGAAAATTTTTAAATCGGTCATGGCAATAGATTTCTCAGTATTGGCAGATGCGAATGAGTCTGAAGTTTCGAATCAAAAACAATTGCTTTATCATGAAGCCTTACAAGAGATCATATGAATAAAAAAATTCTGATTACTGGAGCAGCAAAAAGAATAGGCAAAGAGATTGCCTTATCATTTTTTAATAAAGGCTGGGACATTGTAATTCACTACAATGGCTCCAAAGTGGAAGCTGAAGCTCTGGCTTCTAAAATGAATTCTGAAAGAAGTAATAGTGCCATGCTTATTCAAGCAAACCTTGATGATGCAAATGAAGTTGAAAAGTTGGCAGAAAAAATACTATCAAAAAATGGCACCATTGATGCATTGATTAATAATGCCTCGACCTTTTATCCTACTCCCATTGGAACTTTCTCTGAAGAAAATTGGAATGCTCTCATGGGCAGTAATTTAAAGGCACCGCTATTTTTAATTCAGTTGCTTCATAAAGAACTAGAAAAAAATAAAGGCTTTATTATCAACGTCACTGATATTAATGTTGATAAAGCTTTGATTAATCATTCAATTTATCTTGCTGCCAAATCAGGTTTGCAAACTATCACAAAAGCGCTTGCTAAAGAATTAGCTCCATACATCAGAGTCAATGCAATAGCTCCTGGTGCAATCCTTGAACCGCCCAACACAGAATGGACACCAGAACAAAAAAATAACATTATTAATGCAGTTCCTATGAAGAGAATGGGGACCGAAAAAGATATTGTTGATGCTGCAATCTATCTTTCTGAGGCAGAATATGTGACCGGTCAGATATTAAATATAGACGGAGGGAAATCTTTATAATGAATGAATCTAATTCAAATAATCTTGATGGCGATAAAATTTTCTCAGGCACCAAGGAAGTGGCTGAGAATCTTAAGTTCAATGAATCAGGATTACAGGGGTGGCTAGATGCAAATATTTCCTCAGCTGGAAAAATTGTAGAAATTGCTCAATTTAAAGGCGGTCAATCAAATCCAACATATAAAATTACAACCGAAAATCAAAAATTTGTCTTACGCAGAAAACCTCCTGGAGTTTTATTGCCATCTGCTCATGCTGTAGATAGAGAATACAAGGTGATTACCGCTCTTCAAAAAACTGAGGTTCCTGTGCCTAAAACTTATGGCCTTTGCGAGGACGAAGAAATTATAGGTACTCCTTTTTTTGTTATGGATTTCCTTGATGGAAATATTTATTGGGACCTGTTATTGAGTGATAAGTCTCCAGCAGAAAGAAAAGAAATCTATGCAAGCAAAAATAATGTTATTGCTCAGCTTCATATGGTGGATTATCAATCCGTTGGATTATCTGATTATGGCAAGCCTGGAAATTATATTGCGAGACAAGTTTCTAGATGGACCAAACAATATATAGCTTCAGAGACAAAGGATATTCCAGCAATGAACAACTTGATAGATTGGCTTCCATCTAATATTCCTGATGAAGATGAGACCACAATTGTTCATGGAGATTATCGACTCGATAATATGGTTTTCTATCCAAATAATAATGTTATGGGAGTATTGGATTGGGAACTCTCAACTCTTGGACACCCCATTGCAGACTTCAATTATCACTGCATCAGTTGGAGAAATATTCCAGAACTTGGCGATGAAAAGTTCTGCCAAGAAAATGGTATTCCAACTGAAAAAGAATACAGAAATATGTATTCTGAAATTACTGGCAAAAACCTTGATGAGCATTGGGAGTTTTATACCATTTTTAATATCTTTAAACTGGCCGGGATTCTCCAAGGAATTATGGGCAGAGTAAGAGATGGAACTGCAGCAAGTAAGCATGCTGAGGACCGAGGAAATCAAGTCGCTCCCCTAGCAGAAGCTGCTTGGGATTTAGTAGAAAAAAACTATAAATAAACTCATAATATTTCTTCAAGTGGCTCAGATACAAAGCGATATTTAGCTATCTCATCACTCTCAAAAAGTATTTCCTCATCATCGTTTAATTGCAACACTATATCTATATCGAGAGTTCTTGAGGAGAATTTTGGGCTATTTCTATCTCTTCCTGAGCTATTTTCTATATCTTTTAATTTTTTATTGAGACTCTCAAAAGATAGCGAAGATGTTCCGCAAAAGATCAGATTTAAGAAATCGTCTCCATCAAAACCCTCCGCTTGAGTTTTATATATTGAGGAGCACTTTGTTTCGGCAAGGATTTTACTCAGCGAAGCAATAGCCAAATCTAGGTTTAACTCTGGGTTAATATTGCTCCCGAGCGAAAGGTAGTACTTCATTATCTATGGATAATTACTCCAACATCCTCTGCATGCCTTAGCGCGCCTGGCTTGGAAACTCTTAATTTTAGTGAATCAACTTTGTATTGATTTTTTACAAGATCGGCAATACCCTCTGCCAAAGTTTCTTGGAGCTGGAATTCAGACTCTTCAACAAACTTAATGATTCCTTTGGTAATTTTTTTATAGTCAATAGTGTCTTCAATGGCGTCAGTGTTTGCAGCCCTCTTACAATCAAACGTCATCTCTAGATCAATACTAACTTCTTGTCGAACCTCCCGCTCCCACCCAAAGATTCCAATAATTGTTTGCAATCTGAGGTCCTTTATATAAATTAGATCTTGCATTCTATTGCTCTCCCAAAGGCCAGCGCGGACGAGCATGGGAGTTTAGTTGATATGTTCCTTCATCTGTTTTTAAGCTTCCTAAATATGCGATCATTGCTGCATTATCTGTGCAATGAGCAATTGGTGGATATAAAACTGTAATATTTAACGACTCCTGAAGAGTGGAGATTTTTTCTCTAAGCAATTTATTCGCCGCTACTCCACCAGCCAAAACAATACCCTCTCTCCCAGTATCTGACAAAGCTTTGGATATTTTCTTTACAAGCACCTCTGTGGCTGCATGCTGAAAAGATGCACAAATATCTGCCTGAATAACCTCGGTAATCTTATCTAGATCTTGAACCGCATAGAGCACAGAGGTTTTTAAGCCACTAAAACTAAAATCATAATTGTCGCTGTGTAGCATTGGTTGTGGAAATTTAAATTTTTTTGGATCGCCATACTGAGCCATTTTTTCTATCTCTGGCCCACCCGGATAACCTAAACCAATGAGCTTAGCCACCTTATCAAAGGCTTCACCAACTGCATCATCCTTTGACTGACCCAATATCTCGTAATCATTTAAACCCTTAACATCAATAATCAATGAATGTCCTCCAGAGACAAGAAGTGTCAAAAAAGGAAAATCTAATTTCTCTCCGCCAAGAAATGGGGCCATCAGGTGACCCTCAAGATGATTCACAGGTATCAATGGTTTATTAAGACTAAGTGCCAACCCTTGAGCAAAATTTTCTCCTATTAATAAGGTTCCTAACAATCCTGGACCTGCTGTGTAAGCTATCTGATCAATATTGCTTGGATGAATGTCTCCTAATGCTTTCTTATATATATGAGTAATTTTTTGACAATGATCTCTAGAAGCAAGCTCTGGTATAACACCGCCATACTCTCCGTGAAGTTCAATCTGAGAAAAAACTGCTTCTCCTACCAACCCCTTATCAGAATCATATAAGGCTACAGCTGTTTCGTCACAAGATGTTTCAATACCTAAAGTAATCATAAAAAAGTTTTTGCATTCACTACATAAAAAGAATAAACTACCCACCAATTATGCCTTCTATAATAATAAAAGAAACAGAATACTTCGACGTTGGTCTTAGAAAATTTAAGCGTGCTTGTGAAAAAGCTGCGATCGTCCCTGAGATCCGCGCTAGAGAGTTCTATGAAAAACCAACTGCTGTAAGAAAGAGAAAAATGGCTGCTGCAATCAAGCGAGCACACAAAACCAACAGAAAATTTAGTTTCTCAAGGCAAAGATCCTATCGTTAATTTGTCTCTTCTAGACACAATCAATCAAGACTTAAAAGCAGCAATGCTAAGCAAGGACGTTGTTACTCGTGATACTTTAAGAATGTTGATCTCAGATATTAAAAAATTTGAGATTGATGAAAGAGTAGTGGCTGATGATTCCAAAATTTCTAATTTAATTAACAAGAATGTAAAGCAGCGAAGAGACTCAATAGAGCAGTTTAAAAATGGGGGTCGTGATGACCTTGTTGCTAACGAACAAAACCAACTAGATGTAATCCTAAAGTATTTACCAAAGCAATTATCAGAAGAAGAAATTCAATCGCTCATCCAAGAAGGAATTGCAGAAGTCTCAGCTAAGGGTATGCAGGATATGGGGAAACTGATGGGTTTTCTTAAGCCTAAATTTGAAGGAAAGGCTGATATGTCAATTGTCAGCAAGCTTGTAAAAAATTTGCTTGCATAAACTATCTTTTAAATAATTTTAAAGCATGACTTTTTAGCGCCAACACCCTGGTTGGCAATAATAAAGATATGCTTAATTTATTTTAAATATCCTATAATCAAATTTTGAGCTAGCTAATAAAGTATAAATCTAGTGTTTATAAGATGAGGGCTTATTCTCTGTATTTGTATATCTTTCAGTCAATTTAGTAGATCGTGAGCTTAAGTCCTGCAATTTACCTTCTATCATTACAATTTTAGGGAACGAGGATGGTTCTAATGGGTCTCCATCCCAAACAATAAGATCTGCTAATTTTCCAGCTTCAATTGATCCTCTGCTATTAAGCCTAAAAGTTTCCGCTACAGTATTTGACATTCCCTTGATTGCGGTTTCATAAGACATGCCATAAGCAACAGCATTTCCTGCTCCCTGCCGCATAAGATGGTAGTTGTGGCTTCTTTGAGTACTAAACATAATAGGAACACCAGCTTGATCAAGAATCTTTCCAAGATCCAAGCTTGATCCAAGCTCATCAAATGAATTAGGTATATTGTCCATTGGATCAATAATTACAGGGGTGTTACTTTCTTTCAGTTGATTTAAGACCATTGGAGCCTCTTCCACGCTGACTAAAACTAGATTTAAACCATACTTTTTCTTCATTGATAATGCTTGCAAGATATCAACTGCTCTATTAGTTTCTATAACAAATGGCATGGCATCATTAACCACTTTACCTAATGCAATAATGTCCTGCGCTTGAAGCTCTAATTGATCAGCTAAACTCATTTCCAAAATTTCTTCAACTGATAAAGTCTTAACCATTTTTCCAATATCTAAGAGTGATTCAAGTACTGATAAAGTTTCAGCACGTGACCCATAAGAAGCTCCTAACCTGCCAAACATTGCTATATCTTTAGAACCCTTGATCTCTAGACTGCCATCTAAAACAAAATGAGAGCCCAAACCAAAAATTGGAAATGAAGATGAGCTTGGAGTGCTGATAGCGCTAGTCACACCATTGCTCCTATTCCAGGGGATTCCAGTTGAATGGGGGTTAAATGCATTAAAGATACTAAATCCAGCACTCAAAATATCTGACTCATCATCTCGAGTTACATCCAAAGCATTAATCTCAACAATACCCAAATTACTCATTGGTGAGATCAATCCAGGCGTTACTGGTAAGCCGTTCACCTCAATTACTCTAGTGTTTCCATCAATAATTAAATTAGTGCCAACACCAACGATTGTTTTATCAGAAATTAAAATATCTTGAGTCTTTGCGGTGTCTCCATTGCCTAGGTGAACTAGACCACCCTTAAGTAAGATAGTTTCTGAGGAAAGATTGAATGTAAAAATTAAAAATAATGATAAAGATAGTCTTTTCATCTTATTGCGCCCTATTGGTTTGAGGTTGAATAATGCCTAAATCAAAATCTGTTATTGGCTGAATCTTGGGATTATTCATATCAAATGCAAAAGCCCCATCTATCAATACCTTTTCAGGTCTAGAATAAATGCTAAATGGATCTCCGCTCCAAAGAACAACATCAGCATCTTTGCCCACCTCTATACTTCCAGTCTGATCAAGTATGCCGGCAGCTTTAGCAGGGTTACTTGTGATCCAACGAATAGCATGAGCTTTAGAAATTTCATAGCCTGCTCTATTTCCTGCAGCCATTGCTTTGGCTGCCTCCTGATTAAGATGTTGAATTCCAACCGCATCGTCTGAATGCACTATGGCGCAACCAGTTCCATTTCTAGCCTGGTCAATGATCGCTACATTAGCTTGAACCATATCATAAGCCTCATGTTTGAATCCCCACCAATCAGCCCACATCGCAGCACAAATTCCCTCGTCAGCAAGGAGGTCAGCTATTTTGTATGCTTCCACGGCATGATGAAAAGTAGTAATTTTATAATTGAACTCTCTGGACATCTCAATCATCATTGCCATTTCTTCCGCTCTGTAGCAATGATTTTGAATAAGTATTTCTCCATTTAAAACACCCATTAAAGTATCCATAGCCAGATCTCTTGTGGGTCGGCGGTCTTCATCCGTTTTATTCATCCCATCAGTATATTCAACCGCATCTATCCAGGCACTTCTATAACCTGCCATGTTGCCCATTCTGGTTGATGGGGATTGCCTACGATTTCCATAAACCCTTTTTGGATTTTCTCCACAAGCCATTTTGAGAGAGTGCGGTGCATCTGGAAATTTCATTGCCTGAATTGTATTTTGCGAAACATTTTTAAAAGTTGTCCCTCGACCACCAAATAAATTAGCAGACCCCGGTAATACATGAAAAGACGTAACTCCGCCCTTAAGTGCAAGTGCAAATTGTGGGTCTTGCGTCCACAATGAATGTTCAGCCCAAACTTCTGCAGTTACAGGTGCAGTAGCCTCATTTCCATCAGAGCTAGTGGAAACTCCTGGAGCAGAATAAACTCCCATATGTGAGTGGATGTCAATAATTCCTGGAGTAATCCATTTTTCAGTTGCATCTATAACCATGGCTCCTGGAGCCGAGATAGATTCACCAATTTCTATAATTTTTCCTTCTGAAAGCAGTAAATCATAATTTCTAAATTCGCCCCCCAAGCCGTCATAAATATTAGCTGACTTAAAAAGCACTGGCTCAGAGTCCATTGGTGTATATGTTGAGGCAAAGGCATTATCAATGCCTGGATTAATTGAATCAGACTCTGAATCCCCAAATGAGAGATCAATATTAAAACTTTCAGAGCAACTGATGATGGTCAAAAGCAATATTGGAATAAGTACTTTATTTTTCATAATAGATTTTCCTCTTATAAAGATTATAGGACCATTTAAAGAGATATAATATTCATATGACAAGAAAAAATAATAGATCAAATGATGAAATGAGACCTTTAGAAATTGAGGTTGGCGTGAACAAACATGCTGAGGGCTCTGCTCTAGTCAAGTTTGGTGATACTCATGTAATTTGTACAGCAAGCATTGAGAATCATGTTCCTAGATGGATGAGAGGCTCAAACGAAGGCTGGATTACTGCAGAGTATGGGATGTTGCCTCGCTCCACTCATGAACGAATGAACAGAGAAGCTGCAAGAGGCAAGCAAAGTGGCAGAACTATGGAAATTCAAAGGTTAATAGGCAGATCGTTGAGGCAAGCTGTTGATTTGAAATACCTCAAAGACAAAACAATTAATGTAGATTGTGATGTAATCCAAGCAGATGGTGGAACCAGAACAGCATCCATTTCCGGGGCTTGTGTTGCTTTATTTGAAGCAATCAAAAACTCTCATGATGATCAAAGGGCAATAAAAGAGTATGTTGCGGCTGTTTCCATAGGATTAAAAGATGGGTGTCCTCTTTTGGATTTAGACTATGAAGAAGACAGCTCAGCAGATACAGATTTGAACGTGGTAATGACTGAAAGTGGCGGCATCATAGAAATACAAGGAACGGCTGAAAAATACCCTTTTACCAAGAATCAACTCGATGAAATGATTAAATCTGCATCAAATGGCATTGCAGATATAGTTAATTTTCAAAAATCATGTCTGAGCTAAAAGATTTTCAGAAAACCTTTATTGAACTAGCGCTTCAATCTAATGCCTTAGAGTTTGGAAAATTTACACTCAAATCTGGAAGAAGTAGCCCTTATTTTTTTAATGCAGCAAAAATGCTTAATGGTTGTGATTTATTTAAACTAGCTAATTGCTATGTTGATGCTATTGAAGATTCCTCTATGGAGTTTGACTGTCTGTATGGTCCGGCATATAAAGGGATCTTCTTAGGATCAATTGTTGCTACGGTCTTGAGTCAAAAAGGCAATCCTTGTCCTCTTTCTTTTAATAGGAAAGAGGCCAAAGATCATGGTGAGGGTGGCAATATTATTGGCGCCAATCCAGTTGGAAATGTAATGATTATTGACGATGTTTTATCTGCAGGAACTGCAGCAAGAGAATCTATTAAAATTTTAGAAGATCTACATGCAATACCTAAAATATTTCTTGTTGGTCTAGATAGACAGGAAAAAGGAAAGAGTGATTTATCGGCAAAAACAGAGCTAGAAAAAGACTTTGGTATTCATGTTTCATCTATCGTTAACTTAGAAGCCTTAATAGAATATTCTCACAATAACAAAGATTTTCATTCCCACACATCTGAGCTCGAACGATATAGAAATAGTTGGGGTGCATAATGTTTACTGGAATTGTGAGCGGCAAAGGTCATGTTCAAAAAATTGCCAAATATGAAAATTACATATCCTTGTGTATCAAAGCTCCAAAAGGCTTCTCTAAAAATTTAATTAAAGGAGCTAGCGTCGCCGTAAATGGGGTCTGCTTAACTGTAAAAAAAGGCAAGACAGACACTCTAGAATTCGATGTTATTGAAGAAACCTTACAAAAAACTAACTTAAAAAATATTTCTAAATCATCCAGAGTTAATCTAGAGCGATCCATGACTTATAAAACAGAAATTGGTGGGCATCTGGTCTCTGGTCATATTCACGGCACAGGAGAAGTTTTAAAAGTGGTCGATAGGAAGGTAACAAAGGACCTGCAAATTAAAATCCCTGAAAGTTTAAGAGAATATTTTTTTTATAAAGGTTATGTTGCATTAAACGGATGCAGTTTAACGATCGGAAAAGTGCTAAAGGCATCTTTTTATATTCATCTCATTCCTGAGACAGTCTCAATCACTACTTTTAATAACATAAAAAAAGGAGATCTCATTAATATTGAAGTCGATCAATCAACGATTAACACTGTCGAGACAGTAAAAAGAATTATGAGCCAGAGAAAAGTTTAGTTAAGATTGCCATTCTCATTCCTACACCATTAAAAATTTGATTTCTAATTTTACAATTTTCTAAATCACTAGCTTCTTTGCTTAATTCAATTCCAAAGTTAACTGGTCCTGGGTGCAACAAAATCATCTCAGGATGAGCCACCTGCAGTGAATCAACATTAATTTGATATCTCTCAACATAATCATTTGCACTGATGGTTAGTTTTTCTGATAATCTCTCATTTTGAATTCTTAATGCCATTACAATATCAGCGTCTTGCAATGCGGTTTCTAACTCAGGCTCAAAATTTCCAATTGGGCTATCTATGAAATCTTTGCAAAGATCAGGATGACCGCAAAATGTTATACTTTTATATCCCACCATTTGAATCGCTTCTATAAAAGAATTTACTACCCTTGAGTGATCAAGATCACCAACAATAGAAACATTTAGATTCTCAAAATTCTCTTTTGACTCATGAATAGTCATCAAGTCAATTAATGTTTGAGTAGGATGTGAAATTGAACCTTCTCCTGCATTAATAAATTGCATATTGGAAAAATTTTTTACTAAATCATGGATCACTGATTCGGTGTGGCGCAAAATGCATAAATCCACTCCCATCATCTCGAAAGCTCCAAGAGTATCTTCAAGTGTCTCACCTTTATTCATTGAAGAATTGGGCAAATCAAAATCTATAAATTTTGCGCCTAAGTTATGTGCTGCAATTTGAAAAGATAGTTTAGTTCTTGTGCTTGACTCACAAAAAATAGAGACAATCTTCTTGTCAGGAAATAAATTTTCATTTCGATATTCTAGAGAATCTTCTGACTTGAAATTATTTGCCAGCTCAATTAAATCAAAGATGTCTTTCTTAGTAAGATCAGAAAAATTAATTAAGTTTTTAGACATTAAACTTCTATTGATAAAATAGCATCCATTTCAATATCCACTCCTTTAGGAAGTTTAGAAATTTCTACTGTAGCCCTCGCTGGAAAAGGTTCAGAAAATCTCATACTCATAATTTCATTCACTTCATCAAATTTTGAAAGATCGGTTAGGAAAATTGTTAATTTGAGAATATTATTAAGGCTGCCTCCTGCTTCCTTGCAAATTGCTTCCAAGTTATCAATTACCTGTGATGCTTGATCATTAAAAGTCTTGTTATTTAATTCTCCTGAAGCAGGTATTAGAGGAATTTGTCCAGATATAAAAACCACATCCCCCCATTGAATTGCTTGAGAGTAAGGCCCCAATGCTGCGGGCGCATTATTTGTAAAAATTGGTTTTTTCATTTTTTGTTTTAGCGTCGTTTACTATCCTTGAACAACTTGTAACGTATCTTAATGAGCGCAATTTTACCATCAATTTATTAATTGAATCAGCATTAAGAACCTCTACCTCAATAACAAACTCAATGATCATTGCATCGATATCTCTGCTTTGGATATTAACAATATTAAGATTGGATTTAGTAAATACTGATGCAATATCCGCAAGAATCCCTGGCCTATCTTCTGCATGTATTTTTACGTGGCCCTTATAATGAAGCTCCTTACTATTGCTTCCCCACATTGCTGGAAAGTATCTTGATGGAATATTATGACTTCTGTGAGGAGCAACCTGCCTGCATCTTGCATGGTGAATAACTATTCCTCTGTCTGTATCTGAATGTGCAGTGATTGGATCTCCGTGAATGGGCATACAACATTTTGCATAGATAACAGAAACTCCCTCAATCTGATGGTCAGATAAAACCATGGCTTTTAGTTTTGAGTTTTTATTCTTTTTAATGTTTAATCCTGAAAAGAATCTCTCAGCAACCAATGCACCAGTTTTTTTCCCAGATCCTAGGTCAGTTAAAAGCTCACTAAGAGACTTGACTCCTATCATTTCAAGAATCTTGGACATCGTGCTGCCTCTATATTGGTCAAGAGTTACACCCCCTCTTTTCAATTCGCTTTCCAGTACTAATTTGCCAGCTTTTCTGGCTTGAGAGATTTTTTGCTGACGAAGTGCTAAACGTATCGAAGATCTCGCCTTGCTAGTTACTACAAAGTTAAGCCAATCTGGACTAACCTCAACCTTATCTGAAGTAATAATTTCAATTGATTGTCCGTTTTCTAAGCGAATATTAAGTGGGGCAAATTTTCTATTTACTTTACATGCTATGGCCTTGTTACCAAGATCCGTATGAAGTTCGTAAGCAAGATCGATAGGAGTAGAGCCAGACTTTAGATTCACAATTCTGCCAGCCGGAGTAAAAACATATACTTCATCGTAAATTAAATCTGTTTTGATTGATTCAACAAATTCATGAGAGTCTTTAGAGGCTTCACTAAGAGCAGTAAAGCTTTCAATCCATTTTTTTGCCCCAATGAGATCTGAGCTAACCGAATCCTTTGTTTTATATGACCAATGAGCAGAAATGCCATTCTGAGCAATTATTTCCATACTTTTTGTTTGAATTTGAACCTCAATTGGTATGCCATCTAATGCAATTAGGGAAGTATGTATAGCTTGGTAACCATTAGTTTTTGGGATTGCAATATAATCTTTGAATCTATTTCCTATAGGTTTGTGAACGTTATGAATTACTCCCAAGGCTCTGTATACATCATCCACCGAATTAACAATCACGCGAAAAGCATACACATCAAGTATTTCTGAGAATGGCTTTTTCTTATTTTTTATCTTTGAATAGATGCTGCTAAGAGATTTCTGTCTTCCCTTTACAGTAGCAGTAATATCATTATTTTTTAAATGATACTTAAATTGCTTTCTTAGCTTAGAGATTATTCTTTTCCTGCCCCCCACTGTCTGCTTAACAGCAGATTCAAGCATGCGAGCTCTCATTGGATGGATGCATTTAAAAGCTAAATCCTCAAGCTCAATACGAATGTTTTGCATGCCAATTCTAATCGCAATGGGACCATAGAGCTCAATGGTCTCAATTGATTTGCTGATCTGTTTTTCTCTTGGCAAAAACTCAATGGTTCTCATGTTATGCAACCGATCGCATAACTTTACAATAATTACTCTTATGTCCTTGGACATCGCTAAAGCCATCTTTTGTAAATTGTTAGCATTACGATCTTCGATGCTATCGAAATCTAACTTGTTTAGATTGCTTACGCCATCCACGATTGCAACGATATCTTTGCCAAAAAGTTTTTCTAAATAAGATTTTTTAATGAAGCTATCTTCTAAGACATCATGCATTAAACCTGCACAAACTGTTTCAATATCTAAATGAAGTTCTATTAAAATGGATGCTACTTCAACAGGATGAGTGATGTATGGTGAGCCTTCTTTGCGAAATTGATCCTTGTGCGCCTCAAAAGCAACATTGTATGCAGTTTGTAAAAGGTCTAAGTCTTTTCTAGAAAAATAGACTTTAGCGGATTCGTAAAGTTTTTTTGGAACTGGAGAAAGAAGCTTTCTGTTAGAGAAGTCTAAGAGAACTTGGTTGGAGACCACCCTGTCACTCAATTAAAAGCTCCAGGATTGACATTAGCCGATAATTTCTTGTTGTGGCTTTTCTCTGTCAATAGCAAACTCATCCAAAAGCAAATCTTCTTCTAGAGTTTTATCTAAAATTTCTTTTGTAATGAGCCCTTCTTCGATTTCTCTCAAAGCAACAATAGTGGGTTTATCATCTTCCCACTCTACCATTGGCTCTCTACTAGTTGTTGAAAGCTGTCTTGCTCTTCCAGATGCCAATAAGATTAATTCAAATCTACTTTGGACTTTATCTAAACAACCTTCTACTGTAATTCTCGCCATAATGTTTTCTCCGAGGGCGTATTTTAGTGTTTATTTGCCTAATAAGACAATAGCTGAGCTAAAAACTGTTGAACTTCTTCAATATTTTGCTTATTTGTTGAGTTTTTTTGAGCAATAATGTTGAAAAGCTCCTTCTCTGCATCCTCAAACGAATCATTAATAATAATATGCTTGTATTCTTTTGCATAAGCCAGCTCATCCTTAGCATTTTTTAATCTTAAATTAATTGACTCTAAGTCTTCGTCTCCCCTGCTTTTTATTCTTTCTTCAAGAGAATGGATGGATGGGGGTAGCACAAAGATTGAATCATAGTTTAGAGATAAATCATTAATTTGCCTAAATCCTTGAACATCAATCTCAAGAATTAAATTTACTCCTGAGCTTAATTTTGATTTAACAAAATCTACAGAAGTTCCATACCAATTGCCATGAACTTCAGCGTGTTCAAGAAAAAAATTAGAATTTTTTTTATCTGTAAACTCTTCTTCGGAGATAAAGAAATATTGATTGCCATTTGATTCACCTTTTCTTGGTGATCTTGTTGTGTACGAAATAGACAGTTCTAGAGGCAAGTGAGACTGATTGGCTTTGGCCAAAACAGCATCAATCAAAGATGACTTGCCTGCACCTGACGGGGCCGAAACTAAAAAAAGCTTTGGATCTTTCATCACTCTAAATTTTGAGCCTGCTCACGCAGTTCCTCTACCTTTAACTTCATGGTTAATGCTAAATCTTTTAAATCAGGTTTTTCTATTTTAACTGACAGAGTATTTACCTCTCTAAATAATTCTTGAAGAATGAAGTCCATTTTTTTTCCATGTGCATTTTTTAGTTTGAATAATTTATTCAACGACCCAATATGAAAACTAATTCTCTCAAGTTCCTCAGCTATATCATGTTTTAGCGCTACATTTGATAGCTCATTAGCTATTTCATCTTTATTAATATCAATATTCTTTTGAAGGAACTTGTTCTTGATATTTTTAACTCTATGCTTCAGCAATGAAGGTGCAGACTTTGATAACTTTTGATGAGCATTTTTTAAAAATAACGTCTTAGCTAGAATAATTTTCTCAATTTTTTGACCTTCCTTAGCTCTAGACTCGACAAGATTCTTTATTGCAATATTTAATGCCTTCTTTCCTAAAATTGAAATATCTTTTTTTGAGGTCCTGACTGTTAACAGGCCTGGAATATCTCTCAGATCACTTAATTTAAGATTTAAGTGTTTAAAATCTTTGCTAGCTTTTAAGGTGTTCTTTAAATTTCTGATACTTTCTTGATTGAGCTCATACGAATGCTCTGATTGAAAATTATCATGAATTTTTACCTCAAAAGATCCTCTAAGAAATTTTTTCTTTAGCTGGTTTTTTATATATTCCTCTAAATCATTTGGCAGACTGTATCCTCTAAAAGAAATATCTACAAATCTATTATTTACTGACTTAATTTCACATAAAACCTCCATCTTTTTTGAGGTAGCTTGCCCTGTTCCATACCCTGTCATGCTGTAAAACATAAGTTTCCTAAATATTTTTTACTATTATCTCATTAAACCACTGTCTAATAACTTTTGCGGATCAAATGACTTACCAATTTTATCCGAACCTATAAAAAAATCTTCAAAAGAGTGACCAGGACAAACAAGAGAAAAAATTTCACTGTACTTTTGAGCTTGCTCACTGCAAATCAGCGGTCCAGATATATGGGCTGATTCTTTGTTGCAAATATAATTTGCTATTACCAATGCAAGGTTAGTTCTACTAAACATATTGGCTTCAGCAAAGCGAAGAGGATATTTTTTTCCATTAAAAGTATCCATATGATTTTTCATCCAATGAGCTTGTTCGTCATACAGCCCCGAGGGACGCAAAATTAAAGGCTCTACTTTGGATTCACACGCTACAAACTCTTCATACTCTAAAATAATTCTTGCTTGCTGATCATCAGGCAAAGGTTTTACTGCCTCTGTGATCTCTCTACCATTGCCCAAGCCATAAACCCTGGTTGAAGTAACAATTAATAATTTTTCATAACTTATTTTGTTATTGAAAAAATCCATCATGTGATAGGAAGCATCTAAGAATCCTCTTTGATAGCCATCTATATCTGGCGAGGTTGGCTTTAATATCAACACAATGGTTGAGAAATCTATAGAGGGCAAAATCAATTTTGATTCGTTCGTCCAGTCTTGCTGAATGAATTCAACATTTGGTAAATCAGCAGGCGCACTTCTAGAAACGCCTATAAATTCTTGCTTTGGAAGTGTTGCAGCTATGCGACTGCCAATGTCTCCGTAGCCAATAATTAAAATTTTTTTCATATATATGTTTCTAAAGTCCTTATATTAAAAGTATTATCGTTAAGTGGCTAATATTGAACTAACTCAGTTAAAAGGTATCGGACCTTCTATCGTTGAAAAACTAAATCTTATTGGAATTTTTAACTTAAGAGATCTCTGCTTTCATCTGCCTTTTGGGTATCAGGATAGAACAAAAATTACGCAAATAATTAATCTCCAACCAGGAGATGAAAAATTAATCAAGATAAAGATCATATCCTCGCAATCGCTGTATCGACCAAGAAAAATGATGGTCCTTAAATCTGCTGATGAATCTTCTAATATTAATGTTCGTTTTTTTTATTTCCATCCTGCCCAAACAAAACAACTCAAAGCCGGAACTGAGCTTTTGTGCTACGGTAAAGTGAGTCTCAGCAGGTATGGATTAGAGATGATTCATCCAGAATACGAAGTGATATCAAGTGATCATACCTTAAAAGATAAAAAATTAACTCCAGTTTACAGAGTGCCTAAAGGCATAGGTCAAAAAAAAATAAGGAGTTTTATTCATGCGGCCATTTCAAAACTAGATTTTGCTGAAGATTTTCTCGATGTAGAAAAATATGACTCATCTTTAAACATGAAAATTATTGATGCGCTAGCAACTATTCATAATCCTGATGCAGGAATAAACATCGAGGAAATGCTTCCTGGAGGTTCACACCCAGCTAGAGTGCGATTATTAAAAGAAGAAATGATTGCTTTTCAAGCTGGCATGGCGTTTTTAAAACGCAAGCAAAAAAGACATCAAGCTTTTCCATTGTCTAAAGAGAATGAATGGACAGCAGAAGTTCAATCAAATTTTCCTTTTAAATTAACCAGTGCCCAAGCAAGGGTTGTAAGTGAAATTAAAGAGGATCTATCTCAGGCAGTTCCCATGATGAGATTGGTTCAAGGAGATGTGGGATCAGGAAAAACAGTGGTGGGTGCTTTGGCCGCTGCCTTGGCTCTTGATTCATCGTTTCAGGTTGCTTTTATGGCGCCAACCACACTGCTAGCAGAACAACATTTTCTTAGTTTAAAATCATTTTTTAATAAACAAGCAGGAAAAGTAGCCCTGCTTACTGGCAGCACTTCTTCAAGCCAAAGAAAGAAAATCTTGCACGACCTCAAAGATAGCAAGATCAAATTAATAGTTGGAACCCATGCTTTATTTCAAAAAAGTGTCGAGTTTTCTAATCTTGCTCTCATTATCATTGATGAGCAGCATAGGTTTGGAGTGAATCAGCGACTAGCCTTAAGGAAAAAAAATGACTCTGAGATAGCAGCACCTCATCAGCTGACATTAACAGCCACGCCTATTCCAAGAACTCTTTCTATGAGTGTATATGCAAACATGGATGTGTCTGTAATTGATGAACTGCCTCCAGGCAGGAAACCAATTCAAACATCATGCTTGCCTTTAAGCGGAAAAGATAAGCTTATTGAAAGAATGTTAGCTGCAACAAAAAAAGGCAGCAAAGTATATTGGATATGCCCTTTAATCGAAGAATCTGAAAACCTAGATTTAAATGCCGTTATGGAAACTTATGAAGATTTATCTGAGCATTTTAGCCAAGAGAAAGTTGGTTGCCTGCATGGCAAGCTCTCAGCAAATAAAAAACAAGAGCAGATCCAAGCTTTCAAGGATTCTAAAACTTCAATCTTAGTATCAACGACTGTTGTCGAGGTCGGAGTCGATATCCCGGATGCGGATATCATGGTTATTGAAAATGCAGAAAGATTTGGTTTGGCTCAACTGCATCAATTAAGGGGCAGAATAGGCAGAGGAGTCAAAGAGAGTTTTTGCATTCTTCTGCACAAAGATAAGATTCAAGATGTCTCATCGCAGAGACTCCAAGTATTAGTCGACTCTCAAGACGGTTTCAAAATTGCAGAGGAAGATCTATTAATTAGAGGCCCCGGAGAAATCATGGGCGCACAACAAACAGGCATTGTGCCTATGAAATACACAAATCTAGTTAGAGACAGTCAGTATCTAATGGAAACTAAAAAAGTCGCTGAATTAATATGCAACGAAGAGCCTGATTTAGCCAATCAGTTAATAGAAAGATGGATCTCAGGCTCTATCGCTTTTGCAGACGCTTAACTATCTGGTCAAAATCTCCATTGCTTTTTGATCGTCGACTACAGGAACTATTACAGAATCACACACTTCGCTCCATCCATTAGCAAATTCAATAACAAGAGTCGGGTCATTGGCTTCTACTATAACTATGCCGCTACCTGTCGTTAGGTCATGATATCTAGCAAGCTTTTTAGAGCCCTCCAGGAATTGACCATCAAGCTCATCCAGCGTCATGGTAGCAAAAACTTTATATGCCTCTTGATCACATTTGAAATCAATCATATATACAGCTGCTTGTGAGATATTACAAAACAGTAACGCAGCCCCTAGAACAAAATATTTTTTCATTTTATGTCTCCAATAGATTTAAATGATCCTAAGTAATGAGCTGAGAATAAGCCATATAGGCAATAATTAGCCATCCTGCAGCAAATAGTAAAAATCTCACTAACACCATGTTAAATGTTAACTGAACTAGTGAATGAATGATTCTCAGGACCACAAATGCCCATGCCAATTGAACCATCAAAGAGTCATAACTATTAATCAAAGCAATTGACAAAGTAACCACATAAAATGCAACGGGCTGCTCAAAAAGATGATTATAGTTATCTCCAGTCCTTTCAACCCAAGCAGGCATTGTTCCTTTTATGTCTTTTGTATGAGCTGCATCCTGAGGATTGTCCATAGATCTGAGCCTGCCAAAAGCCATTACTAAGAAAATTGTAAAAGTCCAAAGCGTCAATGCCAGAACTGGAGCCAAAAGTGCTGTTTGATTCATATTTTTACCTCTCTAAATCAAATTATAATATTAAAACCATATATTACATTAGAAATAAAAAAACCCGCTATTGCGGGTTTCTTATTTTATTTGAAATAATTCTTACAACATTCCATTCAATGTTAATAAAGGAGCTATTACTAAACTCACAATCGCCATCACATTAATTAGGATGTTCATTGAGGGCCCAGAAGTATCTTTAAATGGATCACCAACTGTATCGCCCACTACAACTGCAGCATGCGTATCAGAGCCTTTGCCACCAAGGTTACCCTTCTCAACATACTTCTTAGCGTTGTCCCAAGCACCGCCAGCATTTGCCATAAATAAAGCAAGTGCGACACAACCTAAAAGACCACCAGCTAGCATTCCACCTAAAGCCATAGCACCCAAACCAAATCCTACAACCGCTGGCATCGCTACTGCAATAACACCTGGTAACATCATTTTCTTTAAGGCAGCTTTAGTGGCTATCTCAACACATTTTTCTGAATCAGGATCAGCAGTGCCTTCCATCAAACCGCTGATTTCTCTGAACTGTCTTCGAATTTCATTAATCATCTCAAATGCAGCATCTCCAACAGCTGTCATGGTGATTGAAGAGATCAAGAAAGGAATACAAATTCCTATAAACATCCCTACCAATACAATTGGTTGGCCAAGAGATAAAGTAAATGCATCGCCAAAATTCAGACTGACAACTGCAGAGAATGCAGAAATAATTGCAAGTGCTGCTAAAGCTGCAGCTCCAATTGCGAAACCTTTACCAATAGCTGCTGTTGTATTTCCAAGCTCATCCAAAGAATCGGTGATTTCTCTTACGTCCTCTCCCATGCCAGCCATCTCAGCAATGCCGCCAGCGTTATCTGCAACTGGACCATATGCATCAATTGCCATGGTTATCCCGACTGTTGAAAGCATACCTACAGCAGCAATACCCACTCCATAGACTCCCGAAAGAGTTGTTGAAATTAAAATAATTGTTGCTAAAACTAAAATAGGAATTACAACAGATTGCATTCCAACTGAAAGGCCAGAAATCATAACGGTTGCAGATCCAGTTTCGCCTGATTCTGCAATCTTTTTTACAGGATCTCCACCTGTATAGTATTCAGTTATTAACCCAATCAGAACTCCGCCGACTGCACCACATACCACGGCCCACCAAACATTCATTGAAACTCCAGCCATGCTATTCGTTAAAAAATATGCCATTACAATAAATATTGCCGGTGCCAATAGAGTTCCTGAACGTAAAGCACTTGCAGGCGCTTTAGCGGACTGTAATTTAACTATTATTATTCCAATTATAGAAGCTATTAAACCAATTGAAGTTAAAGCCAATGGGAACATCATCATTTCCTTTGAGCCTAAAGTGTAGGCTATCGCAATAGAAGCAATCATTGATCCACAATAAGATTCAAAAATATCTGATCCCATTCCTGCAACATCACCAACGTTATCACCAACATTGTCTGCGATAACTCCTGGGTTTCTTGGATCATCTTCAGGGATTCCTGCTTCAATCTTACCCACTAAATCTGCTCCAACATCAGCACTCTTGGTAAAAATGCCTCCACCAACACGAGAGAATAACGCCACCACTGATGCGCCCATTCCAAATCCTTCAAGAGCATGAACATGAGATTCACTAAAGAAATAGAAGAGGCCACCTAAACCAATTAAGCCAAGAGAGGCAACACATAATCCCATGACCGAGCCGCCGTAAAAAGAAACACTTAATGCTGCAGCTGCGCCGTCTTGTTGAGCTGCAGTTGCAGTTCTAACATTAGCTTTTGTCGCTGCGTACATTCCAATGAATCCCGCTAGGGATGAACAGGCGGCACCAACAACAACTGCAATCGCAGATTGAATTGTAAGAAAGGTTGCTACCAATACAACTAATACTGCTACAAAAATTAATAGATAGGTATATTCGGTTTTCATGAATTTCATTGCACCCTTATGAATTTCATCACCAATCTTTTTAACTTGATCAGTTCCATCTGAATAACGCATGACCAAACTGAACACCACAAATGCGGCTATCAGACCAAGAACACCCAATGCTGGGGCAATTAATATATTCATCCTTTCTCTCCTATAAACAAGCGTTAGATTTTATCAAATAAAATTGAATTTAATTAGTAATTAAGCCTTTGAATTGAAAATATTTTCATCCAATTGATTCTCTGTTTTCGCAACTATACATGCAATTGCAGCATCACCGGTAACATTAACTGATGTTCTGATCATATCCAGCACTCTATCGACCGCAAGAATGATGCCAATTGCCTCAAGTGGCAAATTGAATTGTTGCAAAATTATTATCAAAGTAATGGTTCCTGCGGATGGAACAGCTGCAGTTCCAATGGAAGTTGCGACCGCCAATAGCACAACTTGAATATATTGAAACAACGTTAGGTCAATACCAGACATTTGAGCAATAAATACTGTTGCTAAACCCTGCATAATTGCAGTTCCGTCCATATTGATAGTCGCTCCAACAGGCACCACAAAAGAGGCAACATTTTGATTTACACCTAAGTCTTGATTTACTGTTCTAAGAGTTACAGGAATTGTTGCTGCGCTTGATGAGGTAGAAAATGCAAATAAAGCAACATCTTTCATCTTTCTATAAAAAGTTAACGGATTTAATCCTCCGATAAACTTCAAAAACATTGAGTATGTAAATGCTGCATGAAATAAAAGGAGAGCTATTAAGAGAACAACATATGCCAAAACATCTTGGAAAATATCAAGACCATCAGCAATAACAAACTTTCCAATTAAACAAAAAACTCCTAGTGGAGCAAAGCTCATGATCATGACTATCAGCTGAAGAAATACTGTATTTAATCTTGCAAATGAGTCGCTTAAATTTCCTGTTAAATGATTTGTTTTATTGAGAGCTAAACCAAAAATAATGCTAAAGAATACAATAGCCAGCATCTGATTTTCAGCCATCGCCTGGATAATGTTTGAAGGAAAGATTCCAACAATGGTTGAGTAAATTCCTTGCCCTTGAGGCAATGAACTTGGCGCAGCCATGGCTATATCAGATGAATAATTAGAGCCTGGCTGAAAGAAAGAACCAGCTAAAAGTGCCAAAGAAACAGCAATGCCTGTAGTTAGTAAATAAAAACCTACGGTTTTAAATGTAAGTTTCCCTAAAGACTGTGAGCTTCCAAGAGAGGAAATGCCTGTCACCAAAGAAAAGAAAACCAAAGGCACAACCAATAACTTTAGTAGATTCATAAAAATATCTCCGCCCATCTTAAAGATATATTTTTCTACAAAAGCATCTACTGAACTTGGAAAGAAGTTTGTGTAAAACAGGAAAGCGCCAACAACAAAACCAAGAATCAGACCAACAAGTATGTTTCTGGTTAAGTTTTTCGGCGTATCAATCATTAAATTTCTGTCATTTCAAAATCTTCTTTACCCACGCCACAGTCAGGGCATAACCAATCGTCCGGAACATCATCCCAAGCAGTTCCTGGAGCAATACCATCATCAGGCCAACCCAGTTCTTCGTCATATATTAGTCCGCATACAATGCATTCCCATTTTTTATATTCCATTTTATCTCTCTTAGTTTTTCTGACTTAAAAAGTCTCATTTAATGAAAATTAAGCAGGCTATAATATCAGATTTTAGAGATCTAATTCATGCAAGCAAAAAGAATTAATAATTGGCTAAATGCCACAGAGTTAAAAAGCTCTTTAAAAGATCAAAATATTTTAGATTGGTTGAATGAAGATGGTTCAATTACTGCAAGAATTTCATCTAAGGCTAAATTCAAACTTGAGGTCTTAAATGATGATATAGGCATGGCTGAGGATGAGGAGTATGTTGCACTGAACATAACCTCAGAAGAGGTTCGTATTAGAGAGGTAATTTTATATGGAGATCTAGTGCCCCTTGTTTATGCTAGAAGCATTATTCCAAACCTAACTGCGTCGAAAGGCTATCCAGGGTTGGGATCAATTGGATCAAAACCGCTTGGTGATTTGCTCTTTCAAAGCAACCTATTTATTAAAACACATCGAGAGTTTGCTCAATTTAAAGTTGATTCTGAAGACTTAATTTGGGGAAGAAGAACTCGATACCTTGTCAAAGGATATCCATTAAGTGTTATGGAGATATTTTTGTCGCCATGAATAAGACGCTTGCCATTTTCGAATTGATGCGATTTGACAAGCCAATAGGTATATACCTTTTGCTTTGGCCGGCATTATTAGCGCTAGTGATCAGCACAAATGGCGATTTTGAATACTCTCATTTATTAATTGTTACTATTGGAAGTATCTTAGTGCGATCAGCAGGCTGTGTAATCAATGACATTTGGGATAAAGACCTTGATGGAGATGTGGAGAGAACAAAAACTAGGCCGATACCCAGCAAGAAGCTCTCAATATTTGAAAGTTGGGCTGTTTTTGGGGCGCTTGGCTTGTTTAGCCTGATGTTACTTAGCTTAACAAATACAAATACAATTTTGATAAGTCTCTGCTTTGGATTCATGATAGTTTTATACCCTCTGACAAAGAGATTCTTTATTGGTCCTCAAATTTTTCTCGGCCTTACTTTCAACCCAACAATTATTGTTTACGCTATGACAAATGAGTTGAATAACCCAACGATGATTTTTCTCTATCTTGCAGTCGCTGCAAAAACTATCGCCTTCGACTCCTTCTATGGATTGTGTGACATAGAAGACGACAAAAAATTAGGTATCAATTCGACTCCATTATGGTGGGGATCAAAAACTTTATTGATAATTCCAATCTTACAATTTGCTGTCATTAGCTTTTTAATGGTCGTAGGATTTAAAGCAGAACTTTCATCTGCTTGGTACATAGGAATAATTTTATTAAGTGGTTTTTATTTTTATCAGCATCGGCTTGCTTCGCAAAAAGATTTTTTGCTTGCTTTTAAAAATAATCATTGGGCATCTTTATATTTACTCTTCCTCTCAGTATTTTGTTTTCTGATAATCTAGTTTCATGTCATCTGAAATCAAAAAAATTGATTTGCAAGAAAAGCTTTATTCAATAAAAGCAAATAATCCCTTTGAGGATTTTTCATATTTGCGAGCAATGGAGCAAAGTAATTCTGCATCAGAAAAATCTGGCTGGATTCCAGATCATCTAGGTGAGATAAAAAATAAAAAATTAATAAGCTTTCTCCCTTTATATAAAAAATTTAATAGCTATGGAGAATTCATTTTTGATCATCAGTGGGCGAATGCATTGAATAGAGCTGGCAGAAATTATTATCCAAAATTACTAACAGCAATTCCTTTCACCCCTTGTGAAGGAGACAGAATTTTAGGCAAAGATAAAAAATCAAAATTTAATCTTATTGATGCAGCTATTAAAAAAATGGAAACAGAGGAAATAGAATCCTGGCATATTCTTTTTCCTAATGAATCAGGCAAGAGTGTCCTAAAAGAGAGAAATTTTATTGAAAGATATAACTATAGGTTTACTTGGAAAAATGAAAATTTTTCTGATTTTAATAGTTTTCTATCTATATTTACTTCTCGACAAAGAGCAACTATTCGGAAAGAACGAAAAAGTATTTCCAAGTTAGGCATTGAATTTAAATGCAAAAAACACAATGAAATTAATGCAGAAGATTGGGATTTATTTTATGTATTTTATCAGAAAACCTATTATGAAAGAGCTCAAAACCCTTACCTTAATAAAGAATTTTTTAAGTTAATTAATACCGTAAATCAGGTAGTTAAACCAGTTTTATTCTTTGCTGAAATTGAAGGAGAGCCGATTGGCGCATCATTGTGTTTCGAGGGTGAAGATACCTTATATGGAAGACATTGGGGGGCAACATCAAAAGTAAAAAACCTACACTTCGAATGCTGTTACTATCAGGGTATAGAATATTGCATTAAGAATAATCTCAAATTTTTTGATCCAGGAGTTCAGGGAGAGCATAAAATCAGGAGAGGCTTTCAACCACACTTAAGCTCATCATTTCATTATTTTTTAAAAGAGGATTTTGGGCAAGCGGTAAGTGATTTTTGCAAATCAGAAAGGGTTCAAATTAAAAATTATATTGAGGCATGCAAATCCTATACACCGTTTAACAATGATTATAGAATCAAATAAATGTATAAAAGTTTAAAAACAAAAAATCATTTAACGACTTGCAGCGCAAATTTTTCAAGGCTGAGAAAAATTTTATGTGATTTTAAAAATGATACTTATACATTTGAAATTTTAAACAACGAACAAAAAAATCGGGCTGAATTTTTGGTAATCTCCAGAACTCCACATACTCTTATGATCGAAGCAAAATTTAAAAATAAAGATGCGGCCTTGGTAAATTTTTTACTAAGAATAAATATTTATATTGATGCAAAGTTAGCAGAGGTAATTTCTTACCAACAAGAAAAACCTGTTCCATTTTTTATCCCCTCTCCATTCTCACAATCACAAGATGAAAAATATCAACAAAATAGAATCCTAACCGAGTGGCTTGAAAATATTTTTTTAAATGGAGCGGTTGAAGCAAAAGAAATAAATTTTTTAAATGATTAAACTTTAAATAGAATTCTAACTAAGTAATTTAAAAACATATTTTTTAATTTAAAATTTGAAGCAAAAGAAATAAATTACTTATATGACTAAAATTTTATATCTTCATGGATTTGCATCCTCTGCTGATTCAACAAAGGCAAAAGTAATTGAGTCTTTTGTTAAAAAAAATACTAGCTCAACTAAAATCTTAATTCCTAATTTGGATAATAATATTAAACGTGCTTATCAGCAGATTGAAGAAATAATAAAAACAGAATCTCCCTCCTCAATTATTGGGAGTTCCTTGGGTGGTTTTTTTGGAATATATTTCGCAGAAAAATATGATCTTTTATGTGTGAATATAAATCCTGCAATTCCCCCAATTGATATGTCTGAATATCTTGGTGAAAATCAAAACTACTCAACTGGAGAAAAGTTTGTTATTGATCAAGATCAGCTCGACTGGTTAGGCTTAATGAATAAAAAAATTAAGAACTTAAAAAAACACAAAAATTTCATGACTTTGGTTCAGTCAGGAGATGAAATTCTTGATTATAAGCTCGCTATTGAATACTTTTCCGGTAGTCAGATTGACATTACATTTGGAGGAGATCATTCATTTGAAGATTTTGAGTCTCATATTCAAAAAATACAAAATTTTCTAAATATGCACTAGAAAAGTGCATATTTTTATTACTTGCCCTATAATAAATCACAAATTGCACATATTATGTGCAAATATATTGGCATAGATGTTGCATCTTTAGAGATAAGTATTTTCAAATTTTTAGGAGAAATAGAATGTCAAAATATACAACTTATGAATACATATGGCTTGATGGATATCAGCCAGAACCTTCAATGAGAAGCAAGGTTAAAGCAACTGATGCAAGCACGCCTCCAGATTGGTCATTTGATGGATCATCAACTCAACAAGCTGAAGGTGGGAGTTCAGACTGTTTGCTCCTACCAGTTCAAACATACGAAAACCCTCATGGTCATGATTTGGTTATGACGCAAGTTCAATCAGCTGATCACACCACTCATCCAACTAACTTTCGCGCTGCAGCTGAAGAAGTTGTAACAGATGAATGGTGGTTTGGATTTGAACAAGAGTTCTTCTTTACAGACCCAGAAACTGGAGAACCTCTTGGCTGGGAAAATGGTGAGCCGAGAGCACAAGGAGATTTTTATTGTGGTGTAGGTGCTGGAAATGTAGTTGGCAGAGAGATATCAGATCATCATCTTCAAGCGTGTTTAGACCTAGGAATTACACTCACAGGAACTAATGCTGAAGTTGCATTAGGGCAATGGGAATATCAATGTCTTGGCAAAGGCATTAAAGCAGCAGACGATCTATGGGTAAGCAGATACATGCTTTATAAGATTGCTGAAGAGTATGGTGTGGGAGTAAATATTCATCCAAAACCTAAAACTGGAGATTGGAACGGATCTGGTATGCATACCAATTTCTCAAATGAAGAGATGAGATCTCAAGGGTCAGAGAAATTATTTTCGTCTATGTGTGACAAGCTTGGTGAAGTTCATCAAGAAGGAATTGCAGCTTATGGCTCTGATAATGATATGAGATTAACTGGTCTTCATGAAACACAAAGCATTGATCAGTTCTCTTATGGAGTAAGTGACCGTGGAGCAAGTATAAGAATCCCAGTGTATACAGTCGAGCATAACTGGAATGGCTATTTAGAGGATAGAAGGCCAGCCTCTAACGCAGACCCATATAAAATCCTAGCGCACATAGTTGGAACGCTAACGAAATAAGCTAGAGATTGAATAACTCTTATTCAGAGCAATTTAAAAAGCCCTCCTTGAAAGAGGGCTTTATTCTTTAAAGTTTGTTTTATGGATTACTCAGAATTTAAAGCATTTGATAACCTAAATACTGAAATCATTATTTTAGATGGAGATGATTTCAAGCTTCTCTGGATTAATGACGCCGCAAAAGCTGCAAACTGGATTGGCGATTCTTCGAAATTTGAAGACAAGTCAATTTCATCATTACTAAATGAAGAAACAGGATCTCAGATCAATGAAATTCTTCAAAAAACAAGAGAGAATTCTGGGTCTGTGACTAGAAGGGATTTTGAGATTGTTCATCAATCCGGCACTGTGAGAACGGTTGATCTAACCATCACTTTTGCTGAGAAAAAGAATCTTATTTTTATAGAAGCGGTAAGCATTGATAATCTCAATAAAATCATTGATTCCACAAGAAGTTTCTCAACGCAAAAAATTGCAGCTGGTTTAGCCAGAACCTTAGCTCACGAAGTTAAAAATCCATTGTCAGGTATTAAAGGTAGTGCGCAAATTTTAAAGTCAAAATATGTTGATGATTTTTCAAAAAAATTCTTAAAAATAATTGAAGAAGAAACAGATAGACTAAATGAGATTGTTACCAGGATATTAACTCCAGCTAAAAAACCAACTTTTGAATATTTTAACCTTCATGAATCTTTGCAAAGAGTATTAGCATTAAGCAATGCAGAATCTCAAGAAAACTTAACAATAGATAGAGATTATGATCCAAGCATTCCTGAAATTTACGGAGACAAAAATTTGTTTATTCAGGCTTTGATTAACATTACTCAGAATGCAGTTCATGCATGCACAAATTTTGCTGAAAAACCCTGTCTCGGCATTCAAACTAAAATCTCTTACCGACAACCCATTAATGGAACAGTTCATAGCACTTTAGCTGAAATCATTGTTAAAGATAATGGTCCTGGTATTAGTCCAGAAATTAAAGATCAAATTTTCTTTCCAATGATATCGGGCAAAGAAAATGGTTCAGGCATCGGTCTATCTATTTCACAAGATATCGTCCGAATCCACGGGGGTGCAATATCATTTGATCGAAAAGATGATCAAACAATGTTTTCGATTTTAATACCTATTTCAAGCAGCAATATTAATGGAGTTAAGAGTGCCTAAAATATGGATCGCTGATGATGATGAGGCTATTCGCATGGTTCTTGAGGAGGGCCTAAAGAGTGCTGGCCTCGAAATCATTACTTTTGCTGATGGAGAATCATTAATTGATGCTTTAAATGACGATAAACCAGATCTAATAATTTCTGATATAAAAATGCCAGGTATGCATGGCTATGACCTTCTAAAACATATCAAGAATAATTATGACAAATTACCAGTCATAATTATGACAGCTTTCACGGATATGCAGGCTGCAATTGATTCTTATGGGGGTGGTGCTTTTGAATATATTCCAAAACCTTTTGATTTAGAAGAAGCTATTATCACTGTTAAAAAAGCTCTTGAGGGGCACAAAGAAGCTAAGCCAAAAAAAGTTTCTAAATCAGAGATCATTGGATCGGCGCCTTCAATGCAGATCGTCTTTAGATCCATTGGAAAGCTAGCTAATACAAATGCCACTGTTCTTATCCAAGGAGAATCGGGAACTGGAAAAGAGCTTGTTTCTAAATCATTGCATAAAAATAGTCCAAGGCATGATATGCCATTTATTGCCTTAAACATGGCTGATATTCCAAAAGAACTCATTGAATCAGAGCTATTTGGTCACGAAAAAGGAGCCTTCACCGGAGCTGTTGAGCAAAGAATTGGTAGGTTCGAACAAGCAAATGGCGGCACTTTATTTCTTGATGAGATTGGAGATATGCCTCTTGAGACTCAGACTAGATTGTTGCGAGTATTATCAAATAAAGAATTTTTTCGGGTTGGAGGCGATAAACCCATCAAAGTGGATGTTCGAATTTTAGCTGCCACACACCAAAGCCTCGAATCATTAGTTGCTGCAGGTACCTTTAGAGAGGATCTTTACTACAGACTTAATGTAATTAGGGTTGACGTGCCTCCACTAAGGCAGAGAAAAGAGGATATTGGCGACCTATCTTCTGCTTTTTTAAAGAGGCATGCAGATTCATTGTTGGATGAACCAAAAGTGCTTTCTCCAGAAGCTCTATTAGCTTTAACTCAATATGATTGGCCCGGAAATGTAAGGCAATTAGAAAATACATGTTATTGGATTGCGCTTATGGCACCTACTCAAAATGTAGAATTAGAAGATCTACCTGGTGAAATTATTAGCAATAATGAATCAACTCTTACACAAGGAGATGATTGGAAATCAGGTTTTTCTCAATGGCTTGGCGAGGTTTATCAAAGCAATTCCGAAAACATGCTTGAAATCATTGAGCCCACATTAGACAAAGTCATGATTGATTTTGCTTTAGAGAAAACTGGAGGCAAAAAACAAGAGGCTGCGAAAGTTTTAGGCCTAGGCAGAAACACGCTCACAAAAAAAATAAAGGCGCAGCAAACTTAATTTAAAGCCTTGAACAAATTGCCGGCTGCATGCAGCTCATGTAAATCGTCACATCCTCCAATATGCTCTTCACCAAACCATATCTGAGGAACAGAGGTTTTTCCGGCTCTTGATGCCATCTCTGCCCTCAACTTAGAATTAAAATCAACAGAAACTTCTTGATAGGAAACATCCAAGCTTTTTAATAAACTTTTTGCTTTGTAACAGTATGGGCAGGTTTTTGTTGTATATATAATTACGTCTTTCATGATAAAAATTTAAAATTATTTCAGTTTTATATGCTGCGTGGTGCTTCCCTCAACTTGAAATTTTGCTTGCTCAAAAGAAGGTGCTGATAATTTTCCCATGGCATTATTAGAAAAACCAAACTGCTCCTTTGGAATGCCAAGAAAATTTTTATCAATTTTTAAATTCTTATTAGCGTCAACAAAAAGTGCAATTGCATAAATTCCCTCTGGCAAATCAATAACAAATTCATGACTTTCCTTAAGCTCAATAAAAGTCTCTATCCCTGAAAATACGCCTTCTTCTGATCGCTTTTCTCCCTTAACAGAATAATTATATGCATCAGGATTGTCATAAATGGCCAAAGACAATACCCCTTCTTTAGTTTGCCCTGATAAATTAATGGTTAATTCATCAGCTGAAATATTGAAAGAAAAAAGTGAAAGAAGTAGAAAAAATTTAGCGTGATATTTCATGAATTATTTTACTTTAACAAGTGGAAGCCCTTCTTGTTGCCAAGTTGAAATTCCACCTTGCAACACGTGAGTATTTTTGTAGCCATACTTTTGCAGCTTCTCACCAGCCAGAGCTGCATTCCTCCCCATTTTACAAATTAATACCAATGGATTTTCTTGTTGTTTCAATAGCTCATCATTTCTATTGTCCAATTCTTCAAAGGGAATATTTACAGACCCAGCTATAGCTCCAAGGTCAAACTCACTTTTGGGCCTCACATCGACCAAACAAGCAGACTCTTTATTGACTAAATTGGTCAGTTGATTACAGTCGACTCTATTCCCGCCTCGTCTTGTTTCTGAGCGAAACCATAAAATAATTGAAAGAAATAAAGGAACAGAAAAGTACCAATAGTCGATTAAAAATAAATTGAATTCTAGCATTTGCATATTATCGCTTAAAATATATTTATTGGTGAGGTTTATATTATGAAAGATCAAAATTTTTTAGTGCTTGT
>Ga0255765_1000377_pt1 | contig 59515 bp, 79 predicted proteins | sample 041ome_8_FD_179965 | JGI IMG/M metagenome (GOLD analysis project Ga0255765, IMG submission 179965) | Coastal salt marsh microbial communities from the Groves Creek Marsh, Skidaway Island, Georgia - 041407BS metaG (version 2) | ecosystem: Environmental > Aquatic > Marine > Intertidal zone > Salt...
AACCGTGATTGTGGCTGATGGGTCTATAGTCAGTGGGCCAATAGCCAGAGCATTTTCTGCCGTGGCAATTGTCGTGTTCTGCGTAACCGTCTGGTTATTGGTGCGGAACACAGCCGTATGTACTTTCGTTACCGTCGTCTGGAAGTTCGGCGCGGTAATCCCGCCAGCAAAAGTTCCCCCAGTTGACGCTGCCACCACATCCGCAAAGGTCTGGGCGCGGTAGGCTATAATTACAATCTCGTCATTTAATGTAGCGCCAGTGGCTAAAGTAACCGTGTCGCCGTTGCTGATAGTATAGTCTGTTTCGTCCAGATGCACACCGTTTAAAAACACATCTACAACAGGGCCGCTAAAGGCCAGAATGGCGCTGTTGATGTCCGCACCAGTAAAGACTGTCTGGCTGGCTGTAGCCACATACTTAAACCGGATGACGTTGGTGTAGCTAGATGGCGTGTCAATAGAGCGCCCAAGGTAGCGCACCATAATTACATCACCGTTAGCAGGCGCTGCACTAAAGGCTAGGGTGTTGCCGGAGGCCGTATATGCAGCCGAGGCTCCCGGTTCTTGAACCACGTTGCCGATAGTGACGATGATTGACTCACCGTCTGGCACAGTCTGGGTCAGGCCAAACGAGGTCGTTGACCCATCGCCCGTGAAGCGCTGGGAAGCTACCGTTCCATAATTTGGCTCTGATCCTATGTATGCCATTATTTACTCCGGTGAGTTAGCTTGTGCTTCGGCGTTGCGCTCTGCTGCGGTCTGTACTACACCCAACTCAAACGCCTGTGCAATCTGGGCATCCTTGCCTGTTGCAATAGCAATTTCATTAGCGTTGCAATGCGCCACCAGAGCCGCCACGATTTCATCACCAGCAATTCTTGCACGGTTTGTTACAGCATTATCAGCCCAGTCTTGAGGGCTGACTGCCGCATATTCTATGCACTTGAGTTCGGTGTCTGTTACTTCGATTGTGATTGAAGGCATTTTATTTACTCCGTTTAACCTAGTAAGTATCCGCCAAAATAGTTTTGTATATCACGGGAACCGTATTGAACATATGCCATCATATAGTCATTAGCGGCTAAAGTAATAATAACTGTGTTTTGAACTTGAACATGGTTGTTTCCATCATTTGGTTGCCATCCGTGGTAAGCTTCTGCACCAACAATTGAGCCATTTTTCCTAAAAATAGCCGTTTGATATTGACCAGTGGTGTTCCCGGAGTCATAGGATTGCGTCATCATATAAAACACATATGTCCCAGCGATAGGTGCAGTAAATCTACCTGTGCCAGTATCATAATGAGAGCCAACATTTACATAAACTGAGCCACCACTAGCAGTGCCAGCCGCATTACTTCCCGGAAAGTTTAAGTTATAAGCAAAAAACACTGGCTGATACGGCATTGTGACACGGCCTGATGAATCAACGCGAACTTTTTCATTCGCTAAAGCAGTTCCCCCAACTCGCATTGATATAAAGCTACTACCATAAGTACCTTGATAATCCGCAACGAGATGTAAGTTAGCAACCTGATCACCCCAGACCGCTGAATAATAAGTATTATCTACTCTATCTGTATCAACTAAAGCTATTGCAGATTGACTGCCAGCAACAGTCAGTGGAAGACTTTCTGCACTAGAAGTGCCTATACTAACACGGCCATTCGTGCCATCAACAACAAGCGTATCCGTGTCGATGGCTACCGAATCTGTTATGCTTCCTGTTGTGACCTTACTAATCGCCATCTATTTACTCCGGTAATTCCTGCGCTGCTAAATGCGCGGCGTATGCTTCTTTTATAGCATCTGTATGCATAGCGGTACAAATAGCTTGAACCTCTGCGCTCTCGCCTGTGATGTCTGCATCAGGGGCTACCGTGTGCCGATGAAAGCTGCGGCTAATCTCAACGCCGTCACGCTTGATGATTGTTGCGGTGCGTACTTGAACGTGCTTGTAGTCGCCTACGATTTCGATTTTGTCTTGGATTGTTTCTTCTGTTAGTGCCATCGTTTATCTCCTTTATGGCTGGACTGTCCAACCTGATGTCCAATCAGGTTATGAGTTTGTTCTATATGTTATTGTCATATGAGTTGATGCACTTGATGGATATGAACCATAAATCAGAACATAAGTACTACCATTGTTGGCTCGTCCTGAACCCCAAATGTCTCCATTATTATTATTATAAGCAAAATAACCACCAGCGTCTGATGAATCAGTTGTAAAAGGCAAGCCGCCGATTCTCCACAATGCACCACTGGTTGTACTATTGTGGCTGCTGTTTGCAACCTGAACTAATGCGTGTACTATGTTGCCTACTTTTGTATAGAACCCAACTTGTGCTGTATAAGTAACTGTCGTACCACCAGAGTTCAGTCCGATAGTAGGAGTAAAAGTACCTTCCTCATAGTCATTCAACAAATTACTGGCTACGGAAGCTGTGCTTCCAAGAATAATTCCATTGTTGGTATTTGCAGGCACCATATGTCCTGCTGTATTGATGCGCCACCGTTCTGTGTCATTAGTGCCAAAGGTTAAATCGTGATTGCTCCTTGCAACCAGAGCCATATTTGAGGCTTGCGTGAAAAGACCACCAAAAACTGTTGCGGATTCAGCGTCTTTAATATGCAGACCATCGTTTGTTCCACCAACAATTTCAGCTTTAAAGTCTGGAGTGCTCGTACCAATGCCCACGGCTCCCCCAGAGGTAATAGAAACACTCTCAACGCCGTTAGCATAAATTTTTGTTCTAAACGGGTCACCGCCTGAACCATCTCCACTCATACCTATTCCATACTTGTTAGCACCACCAGCACCTTCATACACAGCAACATCACGACCAATATTTGCACCAAAAGATAATTGGCTTGTCGGCGAACTCGTCCCAATGCCCACCAGATTATTCGTGCTGTCAACGTAAAGAGTGTTAGTGTCAACGGTGAGGTCGCCACTAAACGTACCTGTTGTAGCGGCAAGTGCGGCGTTAGGATCATGCTCTAAGCGGCGCGTTACCTCTGCCAAGCCGCGATAGATAACATAGATGTTACCTGTGCCAGATGAGGGCGCGGCGTCAAAGGTCAGGGTCGTACCAGTCGCTGTGTACGACTTGCCAACCCCCGGCTCCTGCTGGACGTTGTTGACAAATACCTCCAGTTCCTCGCCAGTGTTAACGGCGCGGTTAAGTGTAAACACGGTCTGCGAACCAGTGCCGTTGAAGCTCTGACTCGTTACCTTGGTTAACGCTTGCTGAACTGGAGTGCCTATGTATGCCATTATTTACTCCGGTAAGTTGGCTTGGATTGTTTCTTCTGTAAGTGCCATTTTTATTTCCTATGGTATGGACTGTCTGACCTGATGTCCAATCAGGTTATTATGCTGTTCTATATGTACAACCAATTATCATATATTTTCCCGCTGCCGCTGGTATTGCAGGAGCTTGCCAAGACGAATTATTAACGGAATCAAGAATATCTAAACTTGTTTGCCCCGAGCTAATGTAGGGTGTCAAAAACCCAGAGAAAGAAAATCCGTAAGATATAAGAGAGCCAGTATACAAACCGAACGGTGACGATGTGCTTGTAAATGGAAGACCACCTACCTTTACTGAACCAGACATAGAACTTAAATTAGCATTGCTAAAATAAGCACTTATTGTGCAGTGATTACCGACTTTGATATAGTCTGCAGTTGTGGTTACGTTTACTCCTGTGCCGCTAATTGTGCCGTAAATAAAAGCTGTAAAAGTCCCCTCCTCATAGTCATCCAGCGCATTGGCGGCGGCGGTGTCGCCGTTGAAGGTAACACCGTTGTCAGTAATGCGAAATCTTTCAGTATATCCACCAGTGAGAAAGTTGATGTAATGTCCAGCAGTATGTGCCTTTAAGCCCATAACGCCATTAGTGTGGTCATAATCAATGATGGCATCACGAGTACCATCTGAACCAATGAATGAAATGCCTGTATATTGACTGCTTGTTTGAAGCTGTACTGTTTCTCCATTTGTACCAATGCTTTTTATCTGACCATCAACAGTCAAAGGATGACTGGGAGAACTCGTACCAACGCCAACTCGATTGTTTGTGCTGTCAACGTAAAGCGGACCCTTTTTAATGTCGCTAGTCGGCATCAGGTGATCTCCAGTACAGACAGGGTAACGTCAGCGGCTGATGCCTGTGAAGCTGTCACAGTAATCGAGTCAGCCGCGTTTACAACAATCTTTTGATCTCCACCTACGGCAACAAGAGCGCCACCAACTGGAACTGGTGCGTCCTTGACGATGTAAACATTATCGCCGTCATCGTTTACAAACTGAATATCTACGGTAATCCCTGTAGACAAGATGTTTGCCACGTTCAGGCCGATAACTGTCGTGGATGTGCTGGCGGGGCAAGTGTAGATGGTGGCTGCGCTTGTACCAACCGCCGTGTCCGTTACTGTTTTAAATGTATTTGCCATTTCTTACCCCAGTGCAATTGCAAACGCCAATGCGTTTGGGTCTTGTTCAACAAGGTTCACTGCGTTGCCACTAGCATCATTGTAAACCATTTTCTCTGACGGCATTGTACAAAAAACTGTACGAGTGCCTGCTGCCCAGTTGATCTTCTCATCACCAATTGTCAGCGCCGTATCGTCCGCCAGCGTTACTGCCGTGCTTAAAGTAATGCTTGTCTGACTTGCTACACCAGCAATCGTCACAATACCGCTGATACCGGTGCCACGCACACGCTGACCAACAGTTAATGTACCACCCTGCACATTGTCCACCGTAACAGAGGCCGAAGCACTAACCGCACCGTCTACATCTGCGGTGATCTTTGTGCTGCTGCTTTCCAGAACAGTGTCACGCGACAGGGTTGTGCCGGACAAAGTGTATGTACCAATACCAACCTCAAAGTTCGTGCCATCGGCGCAGGCATAGTAAGTATTGTTGCCATCACCGATTTCGGAAAACGCATCAAATCCATTTAAGGCACCGGCAAGAGTTAACGTGCCAGTGCCTGTCGTGGTTGTCGTTTCCTTGACGCGATCCTTGATTACAAAGGCCATTACTTCAACTCGACTGACAAGTTCCCTGCGTTAATACGGAAGATGTCACCAACCGCAAGTGTCTTACTTGCGTCCAGCGCACCCACAAACAAGATGTTTGAGCCGTCAAAGGTAAGCACCGCGTTATCAGCCAGTGTTACCGCTGTGTCTAGTGTAATGCTTGCCTGAGAAGCTACAGCCGATACACGAACCACGCCGCTTGTGGCACCAGTAATACCTGAACCAGTTACGATGTCGCCTACTGAAATCGTACCCACGTTACCGTCTAGGGCTACTGCGGTTGAGGCTGATGTTGCACCGTTCACGTTTGCTGTTGCGATATTTGCGTCAGCTACAAAAGCATGTGTCACTGTGTAAGATGCCGCTGTACCTGCCGCTGCCGCGTACTCGATGTTGTTATCGTTGATAACTCTCTGAGTGTCACAAACAACGGTATCGCCTGCGGTGTGCGCGTAATCTGTAGTGCTTGATGCGCCGCGTGTACAACCCGTCAGTGTGTTCGTGCCGTCAAAGTTAAGGGCGGTGTCATCAGCCAAGGTAACGGCTGTGTCTAGTACAATAGCGTTCTGACTAGTGACGGTGGCTACGCGAACCGTGCCACTGATACCTGTGCCAGTGACAACCATACCAACAGTGATTGTGCCAGCATTGCCGTCAACTGCCACGTTAGTTGAAGATGTGACCGCACCGTTTACATCCGCAGTAGCTGTTGTGTCCTTTGCGGTATATGTAACAATCTCATCATCAATGGTTACTGTACCGCTTACTGGAAACGCTTCAGCATCTGTCAAGATTAGCTCTGTGTCGCCTTGGGCAAAGTTCACAGCGATAGTGGTAACAGATTGTTTCCAATCTGCCGCTTGTACTTGCTGGCGTATGTAGTTAGCGTCGTCTGTGTCTACTTGAACCTCGGTGACGCTACCGTTTTCCGCAGATGTCACTGCGGTGGCTAGGCCGACATAAATACTGTTTCCCGGCGTAGCAAAAGAAAGGGAATCGTTCTTGAACAAATAGTCAATAACGCGCCTTTCTAGATAGGTGGTTGCTGCATTTGATGTTGCCATCGTCTTTTACTCCTGTTTATGTGCGTGGCCTATCAGGTAGACCTCTCCTGTAGGCATCGCTATTCTCTCTAGCTTCAGCCAAATCCTTTAAGCGTTGTACTTCTTGCGCGAACCGCTGCTCATACAACTGCAACATGTCTTGCTCGCCTTTCATGTAAGTATACGCTTCAACGAGCGAACCGTAAAGAAGGGCATTCGGGGCATTCTCACTAAGCCACGTTGTTCCAGATGCCAGCCCGGCAGTAATACTGGCTGGACGATAATAATAGTGTAGCTCTACGTCATACGCTAAATTCGGGGTCGGCCCAACAATGAAGTTATCTACATCAAAAATAGAATAGTATCGAGGTGTTGCGTTGCTGCCGTAATCAATTGAGTAACGCTGAACAAAATTAACGTCTTTAAATTCTAGGAACTCTTGGTAGTTTGCTGTAGTGATCTGCAAAGAAAACGGAGCCAAATAATCTACAGGGACATTAAGATAGGGGTCGCCAACCGTAAGCTGCGAAGTAGCGTTCTTGCGAAATAGCTCAAGATCAACAAGCGTAAAGATACGGTCTTCTGCACCGCGAATAAACACTGGCAGGTTTGTTACAAAGGATGTCTCAGAGTTTTCTGTAAAATCCTGTATTGCTGTTTCTAGCTGTGCATATGTAAAGCTCATTTAACTCACCAAAGTTACCGGCCCAGCGGTCGCATTTTGACCGCCGCCTCGTGTGTTACCGGCTGCCGCTGTTCCCGTGGCGACCGTAAATGTGTATCTGTCTGCGGTGGCAACGGTGATAGAATACCCCGAAGCATTTTCCAAAACCGACTTATTAAACCCATCAAAACCCTGTACCTCCCTAAAACGCACAATATCTGCTGTAGACCTCCCATGTGATGGCTCATACACCGTAATCGTTTGTGTTCCCGCAACCCCGCTAATAAATGGGTTGTACGACAAAAGTCTAGCCGTTTGCGGTTCTACTCTATCGGGTCGAGCATCTTTTAACGCCTGCGGGTCTACAGTACGGGGGCGCGGCTCTAGCTGCTTATGCTTGGGCTCATATTCGTCGCGACCTACTAAAAGGCCGTTCCACTCCCTACGCATATCCCGGTAACGATAACGTAGCCCGGAACGGTCTGAAATAGCAAAAGCGTTTTTTCCTACCGCAAACTTGCCCATTACCCTGCCCTAAAATACTCATACTGAGGTACTACGTTAAAGGAGGCTCTGTCCCGATCTTCAGACATTGCCCGCTCAAACTCTTCCTCATATACTGCTTTTAACAACTGAACCCGGTTAGGGGCGCGTTTAATCGAAATGTAATACGCCAATCCCGCAGCTAAACAAGGGTAAAACCTAAACGGTACTTCCATCGTGTTTACGGAATTAGCGGCGTCATCCATCCGGGTCAGTGCGTCATAGTAAACAACGTCAGTGCTGTTATCCGGTATCGGCCACAATTTTAGTTCCGGGCTTATCTGACGATCTAGAAAAAACTGAGACGGTCGGCCTTCCGTTGTTTTTGTAGGAATGTTTAGATAGTCGGCGCGACTAATTCTTTCCAAAGTGTAGTCAGTGCCGCTACGGCGTATCACTACGGACAAAATGTCAATTACATCGTTAGTAAGAGTGTAGTTTCCTGTGCCCGAAACCAGCGCTTGACTGCGCTGCGTAATAGTCCACTGGTTTAACCCCCTGTTTGCCCACTCTGCAAGCATGAGGTTGAGCGAACGCCGCGCAGATTTGAGGTCGTATCCAGTACGAACCTCTAACCCACAACGCTCAAACGCCTCCTCGATGTAGTCGGCGACATCTAGCTCAAAAATTCTGGTTCCGGAAACGGCCATCTTATGTCTTCTTTACCATCCCGCCGCCGCGCATCTTTTTAACCATTCCGCCGCCGCGCATTTTTTTAACCATTCCACCACCGCGCATTTTTTTTACGGTGCCTGTTTTTTTAACCATCTTACGAGGTTTCATCGCCATGTTTTAATCTCCTGTATAACTTGGCTCGTTTATTAAATATAGCCTCTGCATCATACTCTGCTAGATAATTGTCATAATAACCTTTTTCCGCTAGTTTGTCTGCGGATTCTTGCAACTTGGACAACCGCTGCACAAAAACTAACGCGTACTCGTCGTCAACCATTTGCATAAAAGACTGGTCATCAATAAAATCGTTTGCTTCATCATAAGGGTGAAAACCCATTACCCAAACATCTTTATCTATAAAAATACCCGCAGAAATAGCGTCGTTTAAGCTGTCTAAGTAATTGTGAAAAACGTCCGGGTTTTTTTCAAAGTTCATGTCTACAATTACACATAAATCAAAAACATCCTCCCATTGGGATATAGTGCTGTAAAGACACTGATAACTGTCTTCGTATTTAAACAAAATAGCTACCTTGTTTTCCTGCCACGCTTTTTGCGCGTAAGGACAAGCCGGGAGATTGTTGTAAAACGGGTTTGGCTTCTGGAGCGTGTGCTCAGACCACGCGATAATTTCTTCACAAATCTCTTTTTCTTTGTCTATGTAAAAAGCTAGAGAACTCATGCTTGCGACACCGATCCTTTTGTGCGTTTACGCCGGTTAGACATCACTACTCCGCAGCCGCGGGCTACAGCAGTGCCCGCTACACGCTTCCCGTTAAATGGGCGTTTAGGGGTCGTTACTGCACCGCCGAAGGCCATTTTACTTACTTTGGCAGCCTTAGTGTTTGCCACAACCTGCTTTCCTTTAGCTCCTTCACGCTTCTTTTTACGCGCTGTCGAAGCGCGTTCAGACTTGCTAAGACTTTGAGCTTTACGTCTAGGCAAGCAACGGTCAGGGTTACGCTTATCTTTTGACGTACCACATGCGCCCGAAATTTTGCCCGAGCTATCAATTCTGACCCAATCCTCATCTAACCACTCCTGTAATTTACCCATTACTTACCCTTTCGCTTACCGCCTTTTGGTTTTTTGGCGTAATTAGGGTCTTTGCAATATTTTGATGCCGCAAGATTTGCATAAGCGCTTGGATAAGTGTCAAACGTGCGCTTGGCCCACGCTTTCCCTTCCGGGCAAATTTTGCTGCCTTTTGATTTTGAAGACGCGCTTTTTGACTTTCGTGAATAAGCCATTAGAATATTTTTTGAACTATCGCCGCGCCAATAATTAAAATAGCTATTCCCCAAAGCCGCATGTCTAAGGTTTCTAGCTGTTTTTCTATTTTAGCGTATCGACGGTTACACTCATCTTCGTGCTTTTCTAAAAGCTTTAATACTTCTTCTACTTTCATTTTACCACGCCTTACAGGACCAATATCTTGCGCTAAATTTGTCTTTGGCAGTATCGCATGAATGTCTTGATCTAAAATTGCGTCTACGTGCTGGTTGATCCTTTTTAATTGACATATTGGGATCTCCAAACCTAACCAGCTTAATCTCGCTGCCTTTTTTAGCCAAGACGGCACTTTTCTTTGATTTTCCCGGAGTGCGCTTTGGCTTGTTATATCCAGCAAAAGTCTCTCCTCTATATTTGATTTTCCCAGAGGGGGTTCTAGTTACGTTTTTTACTGTCGCCATAGTTCCTCACTTAAAGAAAAACGTCATGCTTGTAACATTAGTAAACGTGGCATGAATGTCGGTGTTGAACCTTACGCCTTCCTCTCCAATCTGAAGGTCACCGGTAGAGTTTGCATGAAAGTCTAAAGAAAAAACGACAGCGCCGGTAGCACCGCCGTCTCTCAGTACAACCCCACCGGTAGACCCCGCAGTATGGTAATGGATACAAACTAACCGGCGAGGGCCACTTGCCACAGTTCCTGTGGCGGTAACATAACTTGCTTTAATGTCAGACCCAGCCATAAAATTGTTCCTTAATTATAAAACACCGTAGCCGCAGTGATGTTCGTAAAAGCTGACACATAAATGTCATCTACACGAATACCATTTGACGGGATGTTTACTGAGTGCGTATCAGACGCATTAAAATCCAAGTCCAAAACGGTGGACCCGCCGTTACCATCAGTGATGGTAAGGCGAGGAGTACCGGTGGCTGTTTTTAACTGTATCTGACGAATACGCGCAGGACCAACAGCGAGTGACCCCGTTGCGGTAATGCGCTTTGATTTTACATCAGAGTCGGCCATCTAAGCCCCCTTACGCGCCAGCAGTTGCGCCTGTGTCCACACGAATCCAGTTTGAGCCGTCAGAAAACACAAGGTTGCCTGTACCATTACCAGCGGTTTCCGAAGCTTTTAAAGCGTCTGAAACATAATAAATGTAGCCTTCGTTAGCGGCGGCGGCGGTGGGAAGATTTGCGAATGCAATTGGGTTAGCCCAAAAAGCGGTATCAACTTTTACTGGGCCTGAAAAGGTAGTACGAGCCATTTCTATCTCCTGTCGTGGCTAGTGTCAGCCTCACAATAAGGCTGTCAGGGATTAAGACACTATACAACAAAAAAAGGCGGCTGAATAGCCGCCCTTTTCCGAAAGTTTTTTGCTTATGCGCCCGGTGAACCGAACACGGCCCGCCAGTCAGAAACACCGAAGCTGTAACGCTCACGTGCCTTAAACCGCATGTTGCCTGTGTCGAAATCGCCTTCCATCGCAGTCTTGATGGCCGCACGGTTAAAGTATTTGAAACCGTTTGGTGCATCAGTCTTAATGAAGAAAGCATCGGTATCAGTCAGGAAGTGGTTAACCACTGCCCCTTCTGGGATCATACCCATGTTCTTCATTGCGTTTGCATCGTTGTCCGCAGTGGCTGGACGAAGGTTTGAGTTGAGCACCCGCTCTGCAATGAATTGCAGTTCTTTCGGGATGATCAGCTTTGTGCCACGAACAGCAATTTTCAGACCACGCTCATCAGTCAAGCCAGCAATGTCGATCAGCATTTGCTCAAGAGAAGTCTCGTTGAGGTCTGCTGCAACAGCAAGCTGGTTGCGCTGGTTGCCTGAGAGTGAAGGGTGAGCAGAAGAGCAAAGTGCCGCACCATCGCCAACAGGATTAGCTGTGTTGAACGCGTTGTTCAAGATCGACGCAGCTTTGATCTGTTTTGTCTGAGCCATTGAACGGGCCAGAGCTTTGGTGTAACGAGATGCCAGACGGTCGTACAGGTTGTCCTCGATTGCTTCCTCAGTAATTGAGAAGGCCAGAGCGATTGTCTCATGTGTGTACCGTGCTGTGTAGGTCTCTTGAGCAGCGTCAAAGTTGATGGCAGTGCCTTCGCCTTTAACTGGTGCTGTTGAGAATCCACCGAGCATCACTTCTTCTTCAAATGCACGATCTGATGACTCTTCGTCGAAGATTTCAGAATGCTCATTTTCGTAGCGGTCGTACTCAAGGCCGAACAAGGCATTCAGGCCGGGCTCAAGCTCTTTCGCTAGTTGTGCGCGAGAAATAGCCATTTTCTATCCCCTCCTTAAACGCCCGTTGAAGTCGCAGTAGTCTGCGAGTCAAAACGGCTTGTGTTTGCGTTGTAATGTGCATTCAACCGAACGATCATTGGAATGCCCGCAGCAGTAAAGTCGCGGTTGGCTTCGTCATCCATGATTCCTACAATCCGCAACGGCAAAGTCGCTGTTACGGCAATTGAAGACACGCTAAGTGCACCGTTTGCGCTACCAGTGTCGGTAGAGCCGGTGCGGGCTGATGTGCCCAAAGATGCGTTAGCAAAAACGGCTGCCTGTGCGGTTGCACGGTCAGTCAATGATGCGTCAGAAGCAACTTTGAACAGTTGGTTTGGATTGTCAGCTACAAACGCCTTTACAGGGTAGTTTGTGTCAACGCTGACTGAACCAGAACCCGGCCAGTAGTTGAGCCATACAGGCTTCTTCTGGACTGAGTCGTGGTACTGAATTCCCATCAGGACACCCAATGCTGCTGTTGTGCCGCCGCTTGTCGCGCCAGCATAATCAATCACGCCTGCTGCTGTCGGTGTGACAATAGCATACTGAAAAATCGCATTAGCGTTGGTTGCCGCGATCTCATACTCGGTTACACCGGTAGAGTTTACGCCACTTCCAACTAGCCCGATAGGACGTAGGCCGTAGGCAGTTTCTTGGTTTGCCATTTGATCTTACTCCTAATCAGGGCGACCCTTATCTCTGTGGGCCGCCAAAGGTTACACGAGATTGACGATCAGGTTTATTGATCGTCATACTAGAATGAGCGTTCTCTCTCATCATGTCTGAGTCAACAGCCTGCATCTGGTCGGCACTCCGCTGTGCAAAGTATTCCGTCCTTTCCGCTACTGTTTCCAAAGGAATGCGAGCTAGAACAAGTCCGCCTACTCCGAACACACCTTCGTATTTTCCTGATTCAACTACCGGGGCCTCAAAGTCCGGATACTCGTCCCTACGGACCAGTTCCCAGCCTTCGCGCATCTTAGCGCTGACATTTTTAGTATCGTTGAAACCGCGGGTTTCCGCTCTAATCCAACGATGCTTATATCCATCCGGTGCAGGTGGTGCATCTAACATAGACGGGGGAGCCCACGGCTTACGCCTTGCCGTCTTCTCCCGGGTTTGTGTTGCGCGAGAAGTACGGGTAATGCCCTTCTCTAGGGATCCAATTTGATCTTCAGACATTTCTTACTCCTTCACGTATTTCGCGTATTCTTCAAGCGGCACACCCAATTTCTTCGCTATTGCGACTTGGCTAGGGGTGAGTCTAACCTTTTTCCCACTACTGCGCCCAGAGGTACTGCGGGATACAGAAGCAACCGTCTGAGCGGGCCGTTTACTTCCACCGTTTGCAAGCTTATGGGGAAACTCTGTCGCCATACGCCTGTCAAGTTCATTATAGTACTCATCGGACTGTGGGTCAAACCCTTCATTTTCGACAAGTTTTTTGTGTACGCCAAAAGCGGCATACGTCATAGCTTCATCAGAGCCGAACCACGCGTTTCTCGCTGCCCACTGTTCCGCCTTCGGGTCCGGGCGGCGAGGTTGCTGCTGCGGCATAGGAGTCTGAACCTTCGACTCCTGTTGCGCTCTAACCTGTTGGGCATAGCGCTCTTGTTGCGCTTTAGCTTGTTCCGCGCGATCATTTTCAATCGCGAGTCGCGTGATTTTGCGCTGCGCCTCAACAACACCGGCTGTGTCCCCTATCTCAATAGCGCGGGCAAGCTTTTCTTCTGCCGTCGCCATCTCTGTCTCAACACGAGAACTGTACTCATTGACATAATTGGTGTCCAGAGTATCCATACGCTTTTTCAGTTCAGCGGCCTCCGCCTGCACATTTTGAGCGTACCTAACAGCCTCTTCGCGCTGGCGTTCAGCTTCCCGCATTTTCTTGGTAAGACGATCAATGCGTTTTTGGGTGGCGTTTTCTGCTTTTTCAAAATTGTCGTCAGCTTCAGCGGCAAGCGGAACCTCTTCCTCTTCGCCACCAGAAAACTCTACTTCGGTATCCTGATCAGACTCCAGTTCCAATTCAATCTGGTCGTCGTCTTTAAATTGCTCTTTTGCCATTGTTCACTCCTAGAAATGCAAAATATCTTCAGGTTCTTGGATTTTGGCTAGGATTTCGTCGTCGTTAAGAATACGAACCTCCCCGCCATCTATTTTGAAACGGGAACCAGCATACCGGGCAAACATTACCCAATCTCCCTGCTCGCACCACGGTCCCACCGGAAACTTTTCCGGGTCCTTATATGCTAGCGCACCTACTTTTAGTACGTAGCCAACCTGTGTAGAAACAGTCTGTTCTTCTACAACTTTATCCGGCAGGTAAATCCCACCGTCAGTTTTACCCTTGCCCCGATACGGGAGGATAAGTAGACGCCAGCCTGTCGGATTTGGCATTCTTTCAAGAAGTGAACCCCCTATAGCAGCGGGGTCTAGCACCTTATCGGTGACATCCTTGTATGCAGAGGCGAGGTTTGCAACACCTTCTCCAACCGCTTCAAGGTCAAGTTTTTTTGCTTCAGCCATTGCTTCGCTCCTGTTTTTCTAGCAGGCCCTTGAGTTCCTGTTCCACGTGATCCAGAGATTTTAAATTCCCCATGAGCTCACGATACTGCTCGATGTTCTTGACATTGTCATAAATTAACAAGTCTTGAACTGCCTGTCTCCGCTCCCGGATAATCCGGAACACGGCCTCGGCAAAATATATTTCGTCCACTCGTATACCTCCGCATTAAATCTGATATGTTTTTATACCATGTCTAAAGCAAAGTCACGAGTTTCTTTTGTGCGTCTTAACCAACCTTTTCCAAAAGTTTCAAACGTAGACAAGTTCCGGTAGAACTCCTCACGGTATCCCGTAATAGACTCGATTAATCCCGCGGGGTCATACTCTTTAACCGCCTCTAAGGTCATCGGGCCGATAACCCCGTCCTGCGATACCATAACCGCCTTCTGCAACGCCTTTGCCGCGCGGCCCGGACCGCTGTTCACGGCCCAGTCAAAAACACAAAAATCCAGCCCCGACGGAAGCTGGTCGCCTTTAACCTTGTCCCAGTAATCTTTTTTGTAAATTAGCTGAATATGGTCTTCCGGGATGTTTTTTAGCTCGTTTACGTCTTCCAGCGGACGGCCAAGGAAATCGGCATATGTCTTGTGTGTTATGCCCTTGTTGGTTGCCCCTCCGGGGTCGCTAGGATGATCCACAAAACCACCTTCGTGGTGTAGCACCATCTCAAGGCTTTTGAAAAAGTTTGCTTCCATTACTTTGTTAACCCTTTGGCTTTTTCAAAGCTACGCATTCCTCCGAGCCCGAGCATACCCAGTAAGACAGTCATCAAGCTGTCCATATCGAACTGAGGGTAGGCTACTGGCTCAACGCCCATGTAGGCCGTTACTACATCCATAGTAGGAAAGACTAAAAAGTGAGCAAATAAGGCCAGACTACAGCACCAGCCAACACTCGGCCTCCAGCCCGCCACAAACAAGTTCCGTGACTTGGCTTCTTCAGCATTGATAGCCAACTGCCCCTTGGCAAGTTCCTGCGCGTGGCGCTCTGCCATCGTGGCGATCTCATGCGCCAACTTGTTCTTCTGGTCTTTGTCTTCAACGAATTTACCGATTAGCTCGGTAGCTGGTCCAATAAGTGCCTGAATCATGCTGTTAACTTTCCTTTTGGTAACGCCCGACATTGCCAAGATACCGGTTTGTATCCTTGCATGTGTTTATGAACTGCGCGAGACATTTCATAGGCTCGTTTCTCGCACCGCTCATATGTGCTATAGGGCCCCCACTGGTCTTCTAACTGGTAACATTGTTCCATATTAAAAACAAGACACGCAAGAACAACCGCCTGATACATTATTTAGCCACGGGCTTGTGCTCGTGCCCCATCCATATACCAAAAACGCCCGTCATAACGCCCATAACCACTGAAACAAAAGCACTCTGCGCCCCCGTCGGTGCGTCTAACGCCATAAACCACTCGGCACAGCGCCAACTCATTACCGTGCTTGCCAGCATCATAAAACGAGGCAGTATCTTCCATTCTAAAAATTTATCTACCGTCATAGTACCACCGCAAATAAAAATATAAAAAACCCTATCGCGATAACAATTACCGAAGTTACAAGCACGACCTGCTTCATAGTTTCTTCAAACTCTTTTGCCTCGGCCAGCTTTTTACGACGTTCTACCGCAGCGGCCTCTTTAGCCGCCTGTATTCTGCGAGCCCGCTCATCTACTATACTTTGCCACGTTCCGGGGCCAAAACGTAAATCAATCAGGTTACGCATTTCCTGCATCTTTTCTTGAGCCAGTTTTGCATCTATGACTTCAGACGCAATATTAGATACCCCGAACTGGTCTCCAATCCCGGGGTACGCACTCTTAGCTCTTTTCTGCTGGACCTGCTTTTCACCTTCAAAAAGCTGGTCAACGTAACCCGCTATTTCGCCAACGTCCTTGGCCGTGTTAATGGCTGATTTAATCCCATCAACCGCGGATTTGACCAGTGCTATACCAGCCAGTGTTTCTGCTATCATTTCGCCCCCAAGCTAAACTAATGAGTATCTAGTCTCCCCGTTGTTTAAGCATCTCCCGTTCCATAGCAGATTGAATACGCTTGTCCGTCTGGCGCTCTTGACTTGCCATACGCTGTTGGAACTGATCCGCCCGCATCCGCTGGCCTGCCGCTTCCATATTAAGCTTGGCCTGATCGACCTGCATGTCGTTCTGCTCTGCCTGCGCCTTGATCTGTAGTTCCTGCTCTTTAAGCTGAACCAACGGATCAGGGCCTTGGCCGGAGACTTGCGCTGACATCTGCTGAACCATCTGCATACCCTGCGCCACGAACTGCGCGGTAAGCCCCTCGATTGCAAGCATCTCTTCCTCAGTGGCCGCTTCGCCGCCCGCGGCCTGACGGCTCTGGATAAACTGTACCGCCGCCTGCTCTCTTGCGGCTACCTTAACGTGCTCCATGACGTGCTTTTGAAGCTCCATCGCCAAAGCTGGCATAGAGCCAACCATCGGAGATGCGCCAAAAATCAAGTGCGCCATAATGTGAGACTGATGCTCCTGACCCTCAAACACTTTCAGAGGCACCATGTCCATCACGTCGATGTTTTCCTGCGCCGGGTCTTTAGGTGTTGGCTCTTCTTCCACAGCCCGCTTCATAATACGGTCCGTGTCGCGTACACCAAGGGCATCGTACATGTCCCGATACACTTCATACATGTTGTGTAATTCAGGAGCGGCACCCGCTAGCTGTAGCTTAGTCTGTGCCAAAGCAATACGCTGCGCCTGACTAAACACGTTAGGGTCGGACACCGGAATGATATCTACCCGATCGTCAAAGTCAGAAGCTTTAACTGACGCATCTTCGCCTTCAATTGTATATGGGTATTCTTCTGGTAAACTTTCACCCATCACGCGGGCCAAAAGTTTAAATTCTATCCGCATTGCGTAGTGCAACCGCTTATGCACCGCGCTCATCACGCGTGAGCCTTGCTCCAGCATCGCGATAGTCGTTCCAACCGCCGCTTGCTGGTTACCGTCTCCCACCTTCATGTCTGTAATTGTGGCAAAACGCTGTCCCGCATCCACAACAAAGCCCAAAAGCTGGAACAGTGTCTGATCTGGGCCTTTAAATGGCAGCGGCATAAGGCTGTCACGAATAGCCCCTCCGGGAGCGTCCACATCGCGGAACTCTCCGGGCTGAAGCGGATCATCGTCGTCCCGGATACGCAATCCACGGGCTTTGAAACCCGCTGGGAGATTAGATAACGTACCTGCGTCGATCAACTGCCTCAGTGCCGCTGTGGCGGTCCGTGACAAACCGCCAATCGTATGAATAAGCCCTAAACCGTAAAAACCAAAGCCCGGAAGGAACTTATAGTGTACGAAATACTGAATTTTACGCTTTAATTCGTCATCTTCGCGGTAATTACGGCGAATAGACAGCACTTGGCCGTTGTCCTGACTCAGTGTGACAACATATGGTATCTTAATACCCGTCGGCTCGCCGTCCTCATCGAGGTCTTCGTAGCCTTCTAGGTCTAAATCCACGTGACATTCTAAAATTGTGCAGTCGTAGTCGATCTGTGAGCGGCTTGTGCCGTCAATACGGTCGATTTCACTGGTAATCTGGTCGGATTCCTCTTGGGCCGGGATCACCGGTATGTCCAAATAGAAGCCCGCAACCTGTTTTTTACGCAAATCGTTAAGAGACATCCTCAAAACTTGCGTAATGTTGGGGCAAGTCTCCAAATCAGAGGTCTCATACGGTACAACAAGGTTTTCCGCCGGTATAAACTTAGCTACCGCACGTCCCAAGGTCTCGTCATAGTATACTTTTTTGAATGTAGACCCCGCCAAAGGCAGATAAAACAGCATTTGGTCAAGTTCCGGGGTGTATTCTTCCATCACATCCGTGATGTAATAGTTCATAAACTGCTTTACGCGCTGAGACTGCCGCTGTTTGTCGTTTGTTTCGCTTCCCATGATAGAAGTACGCACGGGCCCGGACGCTGGCAACAACTCATTGAACGCCTGCGCTTGAAACTGCGTAGCCGCCTCGGCAAGCAACGGGTGCGTAACCCCAGAAGCCCCTCTGAACGGCTGCGTCCTTTCCTCGTAGTTGAACCCGAGAAGATCAAGACCGTTTGCATAAGCATCTTCCCACTCCTGTCGGCTTGCTTTGTTTGCATCAAACTCATGTAAAAGCTCGCCAGCAATCCTAGATAGCTCGCGATCAGGCATCTCTTCTGCCAAGTTGGCGTAAAAGTCATCGCTTTCACCGCGCTGGTCAGACGGATCAAAATCAATCGTAACGCCGCCGTCCTCTTCCGGGGTCATCTCAATATCCATGCCCTCCGCCATGCCTTCAAAAGCCACGACGTTGTCCATGCTGCCCGGAATCTCTAATTCGACCTCCGCAGCTAAATCCTCTGGGTCTAACTGTGAGGGGACATTGTTGTCCATTAAACCGCCAATTGGTTTACGCGCCATCTGTGTTCTCCTTTAAGGCCAAAACTACCACAGTAGCAGCCTTTTTGCTAGGTCCGTGGGCCGCGGACCCTTAATCGTAAAGATAGGTTGTATCGAAATATCCCTCTTTGTCACGGGGAAAATATACATCTAAACCACCTTCAGGAGATTTAAAGTAATTTTGAGCAAGAGGCTGATCTTTTGCGGGGGTAGATTGCCGGTCGGGGCTCCTGCCTAAAATAATGTCAAGCTGTTTAAACACTTCGCGGTCCACGGATTTCGCTATGTCCCGCGGGGAAGCGTTTACCCCGGCTTCGCGAAACAGCTTAATACCAAAAGCGTTGTTACGCGTGTCCATTTTCATGTCACCATAGGTGGAAGACCCAAAACCCGGCAACATTTCAGTCAATTCCTTAATGCCCCCGGCAGTCTTCGCGGTTTCCGGGCCATATCGACGGGCTAACTCAGCAGAAGCGAGAGCATGAGCCCGCGCGTCCTCTAGCTCACCGTAAGTCGGCATATCCGGTCTCGGGCGTTGTGTTCTCATGTACTCCGGCAAAGAAAAATCTGTGGCAATAGCCATCTTCTGGCCGCCCTGTTCGTTCAGAACAGGAAAACCTTTATCGTCCTGCATCGGGATAGTGGCGGGATAATTATAATCGGTGATCAAACGATCCATAAATGTTGGTTCGTCACCGTAAATCGCGGACGCCATTTCATCGCCAATCCGACCAGAAGTACGTAAAGCGTTTAATTGCTCGGACGGGATGTTCCCCGTGACCACGTCATACATAAAGCTTGCTATACCAGCTTCCTCGGGCATTTCTGGAACAGGCCCCCCTGTTTCCATAGCAATTTCAGGGGCCGAATGACCAAAATCAGACCTTCTCCGGCCTTCTGGAAAGCTTTGATACATGTCGTAGCGCTCGGGGCCCTCTACCTCAAACTGATACTCCGGACCAAGGTAGCCGGGCTCCGTAATGTAGTCCCCTTCCCGGTATACACGGCCCGGGTACTCCCCGACATAGTACTCATCTCCGGGTTGAGCCGGAGTGGCGAACATGCTGTTCATGTCCATGTTACCCATATCTATGTATGCCGGTTCGCCCGCGCCAAGGGAAACCACGCCGCCGTCTCCAAACTTAGAAAGCGGGTCTTGGTTACGATCCGGCCCTGTATAAAGACCCGTGCTCTCATCAAAATACTTTGAGCCACCTGCATAGGCTTCAAATGGATGATCAATCATATTTTCGGTAAAGCCTAGCTCACCGGGCGGAAGAGGCGTAAATCCGGGAGGCATAGAATAAGGGTTTCTGAACGGATCAATAAGCCCTCCCTCATCCGCTAAACCAAATCCGGGTCCCGGTTGACCTGCAATCACACCGCCATTTGGGAGTAAGCCCATAAGGTTGTCTCCGCCTACGTTTCCACCAAGCGTTGGTTGCGCTTTTGGGTTCAGGAGGTTGTAATTATATAGTTTAACGAAATCCTCATAACGTCCTTCGCCCGGAAGCACTACTTGCCCCATAAATCCGTTCTTGCGCCGCTCTTGGGCAGACTTGACTGCTGCCTGCCAAGCGGAATTTACGTCACCGGGCTGGCCTTCCATTCCTCTTGGGGGTTCAGCAAAAGTAGGGATTCTAGGCCCCGGAAGCTGCATGGGTGTGCCACCAGACATTGGCCCACCACTAAACAAACCGCCGTTACCAACATCTGGACCGAAATTAGATAGGTCAGCAACTGGGCCTGAAGGCTCTGTGTTTATAACAGGTTGTTGAATCGCGGGCAACGAGCCGCCGCCGTAATTGAAATCAAAGCTGCCGCCGGATTGCCCGTTGACAAGCTGGTTTAGCTTTTGCCCCATCCCAGAGGAAACTTGACTTAGACTTTTTAGCTGACCAACGATACCACCTTCGTGGTAGTTTTCTACCAAAGCATCCGGGAATCCCTTTACATAAGGAGCCTCCCCCTCTTTCATATACAGCTTAGTTTCGCTTTCCGGATAGTTTTGAATGGCGCTAGCGCGGCGTTCCTTAAACTGCTCGATCTGATTACGCAGCTTTTCCGCCTCTTCATAGTGGTAGCGCTTCATATCTAGGGACTGGCGCACAGGGAGGTCTTCGTCATGGACGCTCTGGGCCGCGGCCAAATGACCCAGCATCTGCTCTTCCATGTTCTGAAGAAAACTATACGAGCCCTCCTCTACTTCGGCAGGGGTCATGTAACGTAACTCATCTACACCGGGAAGGGACCCGTCGTTTTGCAACTCCACCGCAGGGCTGCCGCCATCTTCAAAACCAAAATATTCCATTACGGGGTTGGTTTTTTTATAGTCGCCGGGGCCAGAAAAATACTGGCGAGCTCCGGGGCCAAGATTTTTGTAATACCCGCCACTGGCAGAAGCTTCCGGGGCCCCTGTCATATAATCCCAAACGCCCTCGGCATAATCTAAGGCCGCGGCCCCCAAATCTACTACACTATTTCCCATTAATAATACGCCCTAACTCTTACGTTGGTATCCTCATCACCCCAGTCATCCGACGGTAGCTGCACAAAATTACCCTGACGATAACGCATAAGGGCCTGTGTCATGCTATCTACCAAGTCATCATACTCCCCGTTGGGAAAAGCTGCTACCTCTTCTATGAGCTCATCAGCAAAAGAAGTGTCGGGGGCCCAAACCATCCCCGCTTCAAACAACGGTGAGACGGAGTGAACTCTCGTTATCTTATCATTACCTTTGCTTGGCGTAAAGTTAACAACGGGTATCCCGACGTTTCTTAATTCGTGCGTCAGGGGTAATCCAGAAGCTTTTGCTTCCACAATGACGGTGTCGGGGTCCCAGTACTGATACTGCTCTAGCGCCTCTCGCTTGAGCTCTGGGAAATCCCACCGCTCTTTCTTGCTGTCCAGCAATATAATCGCCGGGGGACCCCCAGCTTCTTCCGGGTGAAAAACACCCCACGTGGTTATGGCAGAAAAGTCAGAAGTTTCTCTTTTACTAAACGCCGTATCATAACTTTGAATAACAAACTCAAGATTGGGCACGTTGTCTTTTTCCCAACGCTTCCACCACTGGCGGGGGATGATGGCGTTCTCCTCGCCGGTAGGGTTCTGCTGATACTGAGCATTCCACTTGCTCGGCGGAATGGAAGCTTTTACCGCGGTCAGATCATCAAGAGACCAGAACTCCGGCCAGCAAGGCTGGCCGTCATCAAAAATAGCTGGTAGCTCGACAACTTCCCATTGGTCCGCTAGTGGGTCTTTAGCCATCGCTTTCAAAAGCTGGCCGGTCATATCCTTTTCGGACCACCGGGTCTGAACTAGAACTATCGCTCCTCCCGGCTGGAGCCTCTGTCGGGGGCCCCCAGTGTACCAATCCCACGCGTCGTCAAAGCCGTTAGCTGACATCGCAGTTTGCTCAGAGTGCGGGTCATCAATAATAACCAGATCGCCACCACGCCCAGCAAGGTTGCTTCCCACACCGACGGCGTAATACATGCCTCCAGAAGCAGTATCCCAACGACCAGACGCTTTACTATCTGCCGCCAACCTAACTTTCGGGAAAACTTCTTTGTACTCATCGCTGTCAATTAGATTTTTTGTTTTACGACCAAAGTTAACTGCAAGCTCCGTGGTGTGCGTAGCTTGAATAATTTTCATTTTAGGGTTTCGCCCCATCATCCACGCGGGAAACAAGAACGACGCAAACTCCGATTTAGTATGGCGCGGTGCCATGTTGATAATAAGGCGCTTTAGCTCGCCCTTGGCTACGCGTTCAAGCTTTTCGGCAATGATTTTGTGGTGACGCCCGGCAATGAACTCGGGCCACATAGATTTTACAAAAACTAAAAAGTCTTCCTGACAAGCTTCATTCTTCTCGATTTGCGCGAGTCGCAGGCGAAGCTTTAACTCCTGATCGGAAACATCCATCGGGGGCCCCTTACGTTTACAATTTATCGACAAAATATGCACGTTTTATTGACAGTTAACAAGTCTTGCGTATTTGCCTAATAATTAGGCAATGTTTCACGTGAAACAATCCATATCATTTTTTATATAAATATTTGAGAGAAACATGGCCCTTGCCCCCGCTAGGCAGGCCGGTGGCCGCGCTGCGCGGATCGCGGATTTTTGGCGGATTTCTGCGGTTTTTGCCCCGATATGCAGGGGCCCCTTGCCGATTTTCACGGGCGGCGGCGGGCTGGACGGCGTCCAGATACCACGGCCAACGGCCAATAGGCCATTGCTGGCGCATATAAGCGCATACAGCGGGGTTTAGCGTTTTTAGGTAGGTTGACACCACCAGCACGGCCAACGGCGTTTTTAGCGTCCAGCATGGGCTAGCGACGCCCGCCCGCTGCCAACGGGATTTGTGCGGCGGATCACGGCCAGCCGGTCACGGTGCACGGTGCACGGTGCACGGGCTGGTAGGTTTGGGACAACGGGGGCGGGGCACGGCGCGGCTTCATTAACTCTTTTAATCGGGCAACGCTGGCCGGTGAGGGGCATTAAAAAACCCCCGCTAGTAATGCACCAGCGGGGGCGGTTGTTGGCTTGTGCGGGGCTTAAACGTCGATAGTGACGGTTGCGCCTGAAAGGATATCCCTGACAATAGACTCGACGGCCTCGCGGTGATCATCTTCGTCCTGAGCGACTGGTAACCGATCATCAATCATATCCTCGATTTCAGACTGGTGATCATAAATGTTAAACTCGGTATGAAAATCCCTGAATGCGCCGTCAACCGCATCCTCGGCTTTTGTTTCGGCTAGGGCTTCAACTTTGTCACCGATCAAAGCCATGATGGCATCACCCAACTGATCTAGCTGTTCAGCTTTCAATTGATCGCGGCGGCGGAAATGTTCTAGCTGGCTTTCCAATGCAAGGATTTGCTGATCACGCGGATCAAGGGTTTCTGCCGGTATAAAATTTTGATTTTCCATTTTACTATTTCCCGTAGTAATTGCGGCCAGCCAATCCGGCCGCTTATGGGATAATATGTGATAACGCCAGCCAGCCTGTCAAATAAAAAAAAACCCCGCCGATTAAGGCGGGGCAATGGGGCAATGCGGGGCGGGTTATTCTTTCCCAATATCACCAGCGACGTGCTGGCGCAATATTGCACCGGTTGGCAGGGTTTTGACAAAAGCCCGCAACCGCTCGCCGTCGGTTTGCGCTTGTGATTGTTTAGCGGTGTTCTGCCAGTGAATATTCACGTTGCCGCCGTCGGCATAACAGCCGCCGCGCTGGCCGGTGTTGATTTTCTTTTTGCCCGAACCATGCGCCGTAAAGGTGATAATGTAATCACGATCGGGGCGGGCGCATAGCGGCAAGCCGTCGCCGCAATTGTTGCACGTTACCGCGCTGTTATATTCAGCGGGGCACCGTACCAACCGAACGTCGGCCAGCTTATCCCATTTACCATTTGCAAAAAAGTTTTCCGGAACAACCGTCACAACCGGCGCGCGCCATTGAAAAGCCGAATAGGCATCAAGTAAACCATCCGCGCTGTAATTGATAACAGTTTTGCCAGCGGCCAACCTATGAGCCCAGAAAAACGGATCAAAATGGGAATAGGTAAAAGAAACACCGCGACGGGGCACGGCCGACAAAACCGCGTCTAAATACGGTTCGTCGATTTCCGCGCAACCGCGCCCGCTTGGATTTAATGAACAGCTAGCGGGACAAGTTGCAAACTTGTCACCGGTTCCGGCGCGATATGTAACGGCGCAACCGGCGGTTTTTTTTGCGGTGCTGATAGCTGTAGTTTTTAACATGATAAACCCCTTTAGAAAATTTAAAAGTTTCCGGTTTATCGCATATATTCCCATAATGTGCAAGCCCTAACAAAAAGCCCCGCTTTTTAGGGCGGGGCTTATCGGGGAAAATTGTTTTATATTATGCGGCAACCGCGACGCGCTGCCAGTCGGCACGGCGCATATTTAACAATTGCCCGCCGCGTTGCTGCCATAGATCAACATCATCAGCGTCGGCCTTGTGAGATACCGCCGTCACCGCATTGATTAGGGTTGCCCGTGATAGCGGCTTTTCGCGCTCATAACCCGCTTGGCCTATCGTGTCCAAAAGCCCGTTTAAAACGTCGCTGGTTTCGGCCTTGGTTAATTTCATAACCGCGCCCAAATTTGCGACAACGTCGGTTTTATCAATCGCGTCACCGTCGATCACGTCAGCGGCGGCGGCTTTCATACCGTCCAGAATGGCGTCGAAACTATCGCGGCTTGAATAAACCCCAACAAGGTCACGAATTTTTAAACCAAGCGCGGCATTATCCGCGTCTTTTGCTTCATCCGAAAGCAATCCCCAGTCGTCGGCATCGCGCCCGCTGGTGATATGGCTAGACCGCGTTTTGTTTTGGGTTTGCATACCGTTCAAGCAAGCAAGCGTCCAAGCGATTTGATAGACCGAAACCGAACCCGCGCCAACTTCCGAATTTTGCAAGCCAATACCATTTGCCATAACGTCACCGACACCCGCCCCGTCGCCAGTATGGGAAAGGGATTTTAACCGCAGATAAAGCCGCTTATCGGTCACGGTTGCATTGACAACCTGAAACCGCGCATCGCTTGCCATCAATTGCGGCAAGGCATCATTAAGCAGATTGACGTGATCATAAGTTTTAAACTTGTCCGAAACAAAAGCCCGCAACGTGCCAATGCCGCCGTCGGACAAAGCCAACCCGTCATGCGCCCGCAACATACGAACCGACGGTTCTTTTTGCCAGATAGCATTTAACAGGCCGTCGAATTGATCAGAATAACCCGCTTGCAAACGGCGGGCGGTTCTAACGTCAATGCCCGCATGACTAGCAATCTGGCCGAAAGCAACGTCGTTAACGTCCAGAATGCGTGTCGGTTCACCGCCGCGCTGCTCAATAACGATCTGGGGTTTACCCTGATCATTTGTGATTTTCTGCAAATCATGCGTCGGGGCAATGTAATCTGATTTTCTCGCCGCATCGTCGCGAACTTTTTCCAGCAAACGTGTCAGGGTATTTTGGCTATTTTCGATAGTGTGTGTCATTTTTCTATTTCCCGTAGAAGTTAAAAAACCAGCAACATTTCTGCTGCTGGTGTCGGTTGTCTCATAAAAGCCCATACTAGTCAAGCTTGAATTTTTAAAAATTTCTATCGGCGTCGGCGTTTCACATATCGCGTTCGCTTTTGGGTATGCTTTTCCCAGTCTTTACCGTAAAGCAATCGGCCAATGATACTGAATATAAACATTAAGCTTTTTCCCCTTCTTTATCTTCACGACGGCGCAATTCCCAAACCATATGCTCGACATTAGACAACGCCCCGCATATTTCGGGCAGATCATTCTGATAGGCCAGATCATACAAAGCCACCAGATCAATATGGATTTTTCTTTTAACGTCAATCATCGTCCATTTCCTCCGGCTTGTAATAACAATAGAATTGACATTTCGGGCATTGCTCCGGCAGCGGCGCGATATGCTCTTCTGTGTGCTTGCAGTTTAAACACTCCATTAAAGTTTTAGTCATTGTCCATCTCCTGAAATGTTTTAGGCGTTCTGTCGTATTTAGGTTCTTCGCCAGAATAAATTTCAGTAAATACGCGCTTGTCTTTTAGTTCGTCATAGGTGGCCTTGGTCACCTCGAAATGACGACCAGCCCCATAGGCCATCTCGTAGTGATTCCAGTACATACCTTCGGGCAGCCCCTCAGAGTCATGCTCATCCTGTCCATACCAGTCCTTGGCAAGTTCTTCCATTAGCTGATCTGCATCGCCATCGGTGGCAAACAAAAAGCTTTGCTCGACCTCGAACTCACCATATTGCTCGTCAATGTTTCCGATATAATATTTCATTATCACGTTACCTCCTTCCAATTACGAATGCTGGGAGAGTCGTCCACCCAAATCATTCGGGTTTCTTGGTCATGCCGCAAACTTATCCATTCCGGACAACCGTCCGTAGCTAGATCAAACAACTCATGCGCCAGTTTATCTGCGGCCTCGACCGACTCAGCGCGAACCTCGATCTGTTTCCAGACCACCGCACTTATTTCCACAAGGTAGGTTTTCATCGTTTTAACTCCCGTATTAGTTAACGATGCGCTATCGTATGGGATTATCTAGGACATATCAAGTCAAAAACGACATCCCAGTTAAATTTCCCTTTTTGATAGTGTATCGGCTCGACGGATTGCAGCCCGTCCATTTTTAGATCGACGGCTGCACCGGCCGGATACAAAAACAATTCGGGTTCATCCGTCGGCTTATTCTGTTTTTTGATCAATATCCATGACGGGCTATGCTGGTGACGGGAAAGCCACGCCACCTGCGACGGTTGCAGGGTCACGCCGTTGCTGGTCAAAAATTTTAATTCTACAAGATGAAACGTGCCTTGTTCGTCGCACAAAAGAACATCAGGAATACCCGCACCGATAGAATTTTCAATTCTCGTCAGAAGAAATTTCCGCGTCGATCGTTGCGTCGCTTCTTTCATTTGCTTGTAAAAGCCTGCCTCGCGTTTTACCGCGATTGCCGGTGTTCTCTTTTTCTTCAGGGGTGATGTTGATGGTGACTGGGGCATAACTTTGTTTTATTTCCTCTAACGCTTTCAGAACGTCGTCTTTGCTCATACTGTCGATGCTGCCATGACGGATTTCTGATTTGTTGACGTAAATGTCGCCCTGCGCTTGACCGCGACGATACTCAGCCTGCACGGCTGCGCTATACGCGCCGTTCTGCAAAGCTATATCACGGATGGTCTGAAGGTCACGCAAATGGCGTTGGTAGGTTACCCCATACTTTTCATCTAATTCCCGCCGATAGGATTGGATCGCCGCCACGACGTGCGGGGAAATATGCTGGTTAGTAAGCTCATAAGCCCGTGTGTGCGCGGACGATGCCGAATAACCCGCATTGATGGCGGCTTCCCGCAAAGTTATCTGACCGTCTTTACTTACAAGCTCTTTTACAAAGAGTTCTTGTTTGCGTGTCAGGGGCTGCTCAACGGTTGCTGGTGGCCTGCCCCGCGTTTCACGGGGCTTTCCTGTCACTTTACTTGCTGCTTTACTTGCCATAAGGATTTCACCGTTAAAAAGGTCAACTCCCATAGTTTATACAGGATATACCTATATAGGGTCAAAAATATTTTTTATAAAAAACGCGCTCAAATCACACTAAGGCCGATTTGGCATTTAACTAAAAGGTTACACCTTGTATTTCATAGTGTAACCGAGAAGTGTAACCTTTTTTTCTTTGTTTAATAGTAAGTTACAACCAAAGTTACACGGTTACACCGGTTACACCTATTTTAAACAAAAAATATTTTTTTTAAATTTCTCCCTATATAAGGTGATACCCGAAATAACGCTTTGAAGAAGAGTAACCGTTCTGTGGTTTTGGCACAAAAAAGGGGCAGCCCGAAAGCTGCCCCGTGAGCCGCGGTCACTCAACCTTTTGAGCTAACCCTTTGAAGGTAAACTCTTTTCCAACATTTTCAAACCACCCCTTCTTCAGGACGACTTGAAATTCTTGGCTACTACCGAACATTTTTCGGTGGTAGTTCAAGGCTGCTTGAGCACGGACGTAACCCAGATCGAACGTGTTGTCGGTTCCGACATCTAGTCGGCTGCCGTTACATTCCTCGATCAGGATCGAGGCAAAGCTGACGCAATCGCCCCAGTCTTTGGTTTTGTGTAACCGACTTTGAACCGCCCAAACGGACGCGTGGTTAGTTGTATCTGGCATAGATACCTCCCATAGTGATTAACAGTTTCAAAAAGCGCACCCCGCCCATCGGGGTGAGACAATCATTCCTGATTGTTCTTATACTATAGCATACAATCCCATACTTGTCAAGCGGAAATTTTTAAAATTTCTACCGCTCTTTCCAAGCGTCCCAAAATAAAAAGGCCAGCAGGGCGAACCCGCTGACCAGATAGGTGGTTATGAAGATGTCTTCAGAGGACATCGCTAAAGCCTTTTGTTTTCGGCTCGACGATCTCCATTGCCCATTCCGCAGTCTGCTTGACGAAACATTCGTTTGGCAGCTTTTGTGCGGCTTTGTGGATCGAACGGACGGCGGACTCTAGCTGGGCTAGTTTGATTGACGTGCCGTGTTCGATTACGGCTTCTACGTTATCAAGAGACATTTTTTTCCGCCTCCCCGTATTCAATGCACTCGAAACAAGCGGTCGGTTCATCGAACATTTCGGTCAGGGCTTCGCACTCTTCGCAGCCTTCGACAGGTTTAAAATCTGGGGACATATCGCATTCCTTTCCTTTGCAGATTTTTAACAGCTATATATTCGCGGTACTTGGCGTCTATTTCTTCCTGCTCAACTTGGTCGAAACACATATCGCCAAACTCGCGCATCAGTCTGCGGACTTCTTCGTCCACATATAAAAGTCTATTATCAGTCTTCATTGTTGTCACCATCTAACCACTTTGCGCGGTGCCAACCATCTCCGCCGGTCATAAAGAACTCTTTTTGCATACGTTCTTTGATCTCGATCATGCGGCGCGGGATACTAGCGTCAAACAATTCGTACCCTTCGCAGTAATCACAATCAAATTCACGGAGAATGTTGACTGCATCCAGCAAAACTGCCAACTGTTTTTCTGACAGCGCAGTTTGCAAAGCATAAACATTTTTTACGCGCTCAACTTCTTTGGTTTCGCGCTCCAATTCCCACGGTTCTTTTTTAGCCATTATTGATCTCCCACACGTTTTCAAGCGTCCAGTCTTGGCCGCCTTTGCATTCCCAGCCCTCGATGTCAATATCGCCAGCTAGCTCCCACGCCTCGTCTTCGCTATTTGCCTCGACGATTAGCTCGTAACCCACATCCATTGTGGCGGTTATTTTAAACTTCGCCATGAATTGCTTCCTCCCACGTCCGCAGACCATGTGCATGGTCTTCCAGAAAATACGCAATTTCTTCTGCGTTGCTGTCGTCCAAGGTTCCATCCCTGAAACACTTAGCCCAATGCTCAAGGCTGTCGATAAGGCTCCGTGAGCCGTGAGCCGCGGTCTTTGTTGCTTTCCCTACGATATACGCAGCGCGGAGCTCGTTCTCGATTACCTTAAAGTCATCCAGATACATGGTGACGGCGGGGTTAGCGTCCTGATGCGTGATCAGGTCGTCGTAGTCAACACCAGCGCATTTAGCGATATATCTGGTGCGTTCGTTAGCGTCGAATAAATCTTTTTTATACGGCGCAAAGTCAAAAGCGGTGACATCTTCATATTCGACGCACTCCCGAAGATAGGCGCGGAGCTCGTCATATGCGTCTATTTCGCTGTCTGCTTCAAACACATCAGAAAAACTTACTTTATATTTCATAGCAATCTCCCGTAGCTATATGTATACGATTTATCCCATATACTATATAAATAAAAAGCTGTCAATGCTTAGTTTCTTCATCATGCTCATATGATGCGGCAATAAAGGATGCTTGCCCCATTGCGCTTGACAGCATACCCATAGCGGTTGTGTTGTCTGGGCTGGACACGATCAGTCTGAACAGCAACGCGGTCAGCGCACCGCCCATCGCGGCTCCGGCTTGGATGTCGCTATTCTCGAAATCGTCTAGCAGTTCGTTCATCATGTCGCTTGCTAGCTCGAAATCTTTTTCCAGATCGGTGCTCATCCGCGTTGTATCCTTTTCCACGCCGCTTGGATTTCGGCTGATTTGTCCACCGCTTCGCGGCTATGTTGGCCTTCGGCCGCGATCCGTGATGCGTGGAGCGCGACGGCTGTATTTACGAGCGCGACGGCTGTTTGCCAGTCCATGCCCCGCGCCTTATCGGAAATTATATCTGATTTATTCATCGTTGTCATTTCTCCCGTAGTACATAAGATATCTCCCATATAATATAAATGACAACATATTGTCAACAGGAAAAAGAAAACCCCCAGAGCGGCATCACTCTGGGGGCTACACTACGGGAATGTAAAGCTTGGGGGCTCTACGAGGATGAATATATACGAATGTATGGGAATTGCAACATATAAATGGGCATAAAAGATGTTTTTTTTCAAATAATTCTATGTAAAGTGGTTCTATGTATAGAGCAATCAACTCAGGGAAGATCGGCGAGCTCATCTGCATGGTTCGCCTGATGAAGCTGGAAGTCCCGTGCGAGATAGTGCACATCGAAACCACCGACATCGTGGCGCAATTACCGGAAGGTTTGATCCGCATCCAAGTGAAATCCAGCCAGTTTAAAAGAAACAACAGTGGGGTCGGCTATCAGTTTTCGTTGGCTTACGGCGGACGGAAAAAGCCGCTTACGAAAGAGCATTGCGACGTGGTTGCTTTTGTCGCGTTAGAGCGAGAGCGCGTTTTGTTTAAACCGGTAGAATGTTTAAAGGGGCAGATAACCAAGCGGTTTCTGCCCCATAAGTTTGATAGAGATGATCTTGAGTCTAGGTCTTGGAACCATTGCATAGATCACTTGTTTTTATGAAAACAAACCTACATTAAAATGAACCACTTTTTCTATATCTTTGGGATCACCCCTGTCTTTGCGGCCGCCGGTTGAAACAACGCCTCTAGCGGTGCTCATGTTAAGCATCCCACAAGTGTCAGACCAACGCACAAAAAGCACCGTGGGTATCTTGACAAGATGATAAATGCTCACGGCTATATTAACTTTTCTTTCAGAAATCATGTAAGTTTTATATTTTTGTTTCGGGCTGTTTCGGCATTTTATCTCTATGAAACAACTTAATGCGTCTTTAGAGCAGACGGCATAGTCAAAACAGGAAAGCTTCGGCAGCTTGTACAAAGTACAGTCAGGATTTCTTTTTTGTATGTATTCTGCACAAGCTCTTTCGTTTTCTATGTCCGCCGAACTTTCATAAACGGGTCGCATCATAAACGCCCGTCATAGATAGCTGCTTCCAGTTCCTCGTCGCTCATACTATCAAAATCAAGCTCCGTGAACCGCGGTTTGTATTTTGGTTTCCGCGGCCGCACTGGTTTAGCTCTAGGGGCGGCCGCTTTTGGAGCGACAATCGTATTATTTTTTTCTTGTAGATATTCGAGGGTGGCGTATTTATGTCCGCAAGTAAGGCATTTACGGTTGCGACGAATGGTATTCCCGTGCGGCCTGCTATTGTAGACTTTACTTTTCCCCTGACACTTCGGGCAAATCACATTGCTCTCCCTGACAACACTCGTTGATGTAAAGGCGGCACACGGCGCATTGCACATGGCCGTGTACCTCAACAGGTTTTAAACTTGTTTGGCAGCGCGGGCATTGGTTGTTGTTTAACAGTTCCTGCATTTTACCGGCGTATCCGAAAGGTTGATTAGAGATCGAGGGCTGATACTGTAATTCCCTATTCTTCGGTCTCTTCATCTTCAATCTCCCCTGACCCGCCGCAAAGTTCGCATTCCATTAAACGATCTTCAAGCCACCCGCCCCGCCAGTCCATTGGTGCGGGGACGGCGACTTCATATTCACATTGTCCCCAACCCCCGCACTCTGGGCAAGTCTTCATTTTACAATTTTGAGGGTTTGTTTAGCGCGTTGCTTATTATAATGTTTGTTATAATGCGCTTTGACCCGATCAGGGTTGCTTTTTGCCCAGTTGCGCTTAGAGCATGACTTAGAACAGAACAAACGTTGAAGACCCGTGAGCCGCGTACCGCATTGCTTGCAGTTTACACGGCCGTTTTTGCGCTTTGCTTTTGGCTCTTTTGCCCATTCAGGGGTAAACTCGAAGGACATTCCACCGTCAGGGGTGAAGTGAACGTCTTCAGGCAGTTTTTGTTCCTGCTCATCCAATTCAGCTTCAACCAGAAGGCCGTAGGCCGCGAGCCGCTTCATAGAAGGCGTGGCTTTCATACCATGCTCGTCGATATCGTTAAGAACGTCCCCGATTGTAGAGACAATTAGTTTTGTGTAATCCATTTTAGGCTCCCGTATAAGAGTTAACATTATTTATCCCATACCATAGGGTAAAAAATATATCAACCGAAAAAAGTTTTAACTTTATTCCGCTTATTTAGGTTTTTCTTATGGCGGCCTTTTCGCCGAATACGCTTTTTAAAAGCGAGTACGACGGTTTGTTTAGCCATTCTGTTTATAAACTTCCCACATTATCCGAAGCTGCCCACTGATTGTGCGCCCTTCCGATTTTGCGAGACTTTTAATCTGCTCATATACCTCGATCGGTACTAAAACAGATTTCCATTTTGTTATGTCCATAAGAAAACCCCTACATATGGTGCTGATATAAGCGAATATATAGGAGCACTGGGGATAAAACAAGCAAAAAAAGCCCCGTACCGTAAGCACAGGGCGAGTTTAGGGAGGAAACCATTACTTCTGTAGTTTATACAACACTAAAAGTAATAAAGCTATCTGAATAGCATCAATCCAAGGTACGCCGAAACCATTGCTCATGTTACTTTGCCTCGCCCCAACTAGGCCCGATTTCAATATCGCACTTGCTAGGGATTTCTAATGGTACAGCATTTTCCATTATGTTGGCAACCTCTGCGGCATCTTCACGATTTTTCACAGAAATTGCGATTTCGTCGTGGATTTGAATGAGGGGTACGCGCCCAGTTTCATAAATATTCACCATTGCCTGCTTTGTCATGTCCGCAGCCGACGCTTGGATGAGCCGGTTCAAAGCTTTGTAGGTGTATGCCCGCTTCAGTCTGGTGGTCTCGCCGTACTCTTGCACCGCTTCGCGGTAAGGCAACGCCTTGTTCATGGCGAATGTATCGGGCTCCCAAAGGTCAAACCGGCACTTACGCCCCAATATAGACCGGACAGAGCCGCCGCTGGCGCGGTCGTTGAGCCGTTTTTGTACGCCGTTCATCAATCCTTTAACAAACGGGACGCGCTCGTGATACTGCTTAACTAGGTCTTTTGCTTCGTCTACTTCGATGGCTAGCTGATCGGATAGCTTGTTCACGCCCATCCCGTACATCATACCAAGGTTAATCGTCTTCGCCTGTTTGCGCGGGATGTCCGCCATTTCTGCCACCATCGTATGAAAATCCATATTAGGATCATGTCTATAAGCATTTACAAACTCCTCCACGCCACGCATTTCTATACCGCGTGATTTGTTATAAAGATGTGCATAGTGAACCAAGATGCGCGGTTCTTGCTGCGAGAAATCAATCGCAGCCCACTGCTCGCCTTCTTCTGGTAGAAATAAGCTACGGATCATCGGCCCTAGTTCAGGGTCGCGGGCGGGGATTTGCTGTAGATTTGGGTTTGACATTGATATGCGTCCCGAAACCGTACCGCCGTCGTCCGATCTAATCTGGTTGATGTGCCCGTGAATGCGTCCGTCTGACCGGCAATGCTTCATAATGGTGTTAATAAACGTGCCGCTGGTCTTGTTTAGGTTACGCGCCTGCACGATTAGCTGGGCTAGCTCGTGCGGGTGGTCGGACAAAAACGATTTAGTAAAGGACGGTGCGCCCTTTTCTGTTTTTGGGTACGGGATGCTCAGACTGTCGAAAGCTTTAGCGATTGACGCCGCCGCCCATAGCTCCACGTCCCTGCCCGCAACTTGCTTTATTTGTTTTACGATATCTTTTTCTTTTTTGACTAAGGCGTTCCTTGTGCGCTCTACGCGGTCTTGGTCAACGCGAACACCGCGCCAAGTCATGTCGATCAGGCACGGTAAAAGCTTTAGCTCTAGTTCAGCGATGTGCCACAAGTCTTCCTTGGTTAATTGTGTGGACAAATAATTCCATAATTCCAAAGTTATTTCTGCGTCGTTTTGTGCGTAAGGGCCGACATACATTGCAGGCATCTTCCACATATCGGCTTTAGGGTCTAGCCCAAACTCTCTGGCCGCTTCTTGCAGCGTTTTCTCTGTTTTAATTTTACCTAAAAGCTCGTAACAGAGTGAGTTCAGGCTGTAGCTAAATCTGTTTTCGTCTAGCAGCGCAGCTACCAGCATTGTGTCGATGATCTTTCCGTTTAGCTCAAAGCCCATCCGGCGTATCCAGCCAGCGTCATACTGTGCGTTGTGCATGATCTTATCAGCGGGGCACTCAAACACTTTTTTAAGCCACTTATTTACGATCCGCTCGTCTAGGTTACCGCCGCCAAGATGCCGGATAGGTATGTACCCAGCCCAGTCTGCAACAGCTACTGCGTAGCCTACAACCTCGCCATCACCGGTCGGCCATCCGGGCCCGTTGGTCTTGATGTTGGGGTCGCGAGTCTCAACGTCGATAGCGATTTGCTTTGCGCTGAAGATGTCAGGTAATTCTGCGGGTGGAACCCATTCACTCTTGGGACCGAACATTGTCATTTGCAAACTCATTAAAAAAGTTCCGTATCAGAAATAAGGGCTTCGCCGCCCAGCGCGGCATAGCCACAGATATCAACCCACGAGTCCTCGTGGTCTGTTTTCATAAGCCGTGCAGCCTTTACCATAATCATGCAGAGCACAAACTGCTGCTCCGTTACCTCTGTCCCTAAAATTACAGACCACAACTTGGCTATGTCCTGAAAGTTTTTATGGGCATCGCCGTAATCTTTTGCGCGATCGCCGTTAATTAAATCTCCGGCGGTGTCTAAAATTTCTTCTCTGTTCATTGTATACTGTCCCCTTCAGGTGGGTTGATTTTATTACATTTAGGACAAGCCTCGACGTTTGCGGCGGTGTATCCAGCCCAAGTCTTTTCATGCCAGTCGTCAGGTGTTCTATACCAAGTGTTCCATTTGTTGCCACATTGCACACACTCATAATTCACATTTATCATGTAATCTTGTATCTGAACGACGCTCATATTTGGTAAGCCTTTGTTGCGTCTTCTGGTTCAACTAAAAAGAGGTTCTGTTTAGTTCTGGTAAGCCCGACATAGAATACTCTGTGTATGTCGTCGGGGGCGAGTTCAGCCGCTTTTGCCGCAGCCGGTGATAGTCCGGTAAATAAGACCACGTTGTCTGCTTCTCCGCCTTTAGAGCCGTGGATCGTGGACAGTTGTATACGGGGTTCGGCGTTAAATTTCTCACCCCGCCGGAGTAAAGCCGTGATGTACGCGCGGTCGGCACTGGGTAGCCTATCCATTGCTGTATGCCAGACGCAATCACGGATGTTTTCTTCGAGGTGCGGGCTGCCTATAATGTGCACCAGTTCGAGAAGGCCGTGATCCGCGATCAGTTCATCGAGTGTAACCAACTCATCATTATCTAAAGCGGGTAATTTTTTAAATCCGCGCTTGACTCTGTCTCCAACTGACATATAACTATACACGGCTCGTGCAGTCTCCCCCGTAACTTGTTTACCCTTTCTTAACTGTTCCCATCCGTTGACAGCAACACTAATGCTTTCAGGCACGGATCGCTTACCTCGGTAGCTAAATAAGTGGCCGCGGCCGCGTAAGTCAGCTTGAACGTCAGAGAGGAAGTATGCGGCTTGGGCTAGCACGAGCCACGATCCCTGCGAAAAGTTAATAGCCGACACGTCTGTCACGCGCTCTACCGCGCCGTGGTCTTTGCGCGGCAAATAGTTTTTAGGGACGCGCCTTTTAATCCTGCGAGCTACACGTTCGGCTAGTGGGTGCACAGAAGCGGGAACGCGGAAGGACTGCTCTAGTACCTCGTAACCACCGTTAAGGCCGATAAAGTGCTCCACGTCTGCGCCTGCCCAGCGGTAAATGGCTTGGTCGTCATCGCCAGCGCAGTATATCTTTTCGGAATGCTGCTCTAAAACGTGCGCTACATCCCATTGTAGGGGCGACAAGTCTTGCGCTTCGTCGATAAATGTGACCGCGAGCCGTGGGCAGAATGCCGCGCCCTCTCTTACAAACACCTCCAGCATATCCGTAAAGTCGTAGAGCTCGAACCGGTTTTTATATTCAACAAGGCTGTCGGCTATGTACTTGACCTTGTTCCAAGGCTCGGTGATTTCGCTTTGGTTATACTGCTCGCGTAGGCCGACTTTGCGTAAGCGGGCTAAGTTGATCAGGCTAATTACGGGATTACTATTTTTACTTAGGTCAAAAACATCTTCGCCGCTTATCTGCGAGCCGTCTACGTTTAGGTCAAAGCCGAGGGCCGCGCCCAGTTCTTTGTAGTGTTCGGACTGCATAACCTGTTCTTGCCGTATACCGGATAATCGGAGGGCAAAGCTATGTAGGGTACGGAACCACGGAAGCTGTGATTTATCGAAACCAAACCGCTTACTTGCCCTCTCAACGGCTTCATTTGCAGCCTGCTTGGTAAAAGCAAAATACCCGATCAGGGACGGGTCTACGCCCGCCGAAAGGGCTTCGTCTACCCTGTTAAGCAGGGCGGTAGTCTTACCCGTTCCGGGTGGGCCGTAGATGCGGAAGATTTTAGTTTCCATGTTCTTCGTCCACAATGTCTTCAATTTTTTCCATAAACTTTATGAAGACGGGGGTTTCGTCTCCTACCCACGCGCCGACTACGTTGTAGAACATGAACTCGACAGCGTCGTCAAACTCCATTCGATCTCGCTCGCACAAGATAGCAACGCATTTATCAAAGTCATACGCAATAACGTCTGGTTGACTTGCGCGGCTGCACACGCCCACAAAGGCTTGATTAAATCCATCAGCTTTTAACATTAGAAGGGTGACTCCTGTTGTCCGTTAAAGTCAGGGGTTTTTAATTCCACGTCCATCCTTTCATATGAAGGGATAGACCAAACCCGTACAGGGCGGCCTTTGATTTTTAATACACGACTTTCCCCGCCCATATCACGGAGACGTTGAGCTATTTTATAAGGCTTATACTCAAAAAACTTGTTACGTTTTAAGTACGCCTCAAAGTCTTTCATTCGGAAGAACGTGGTGTTTGTTTCTTCATCCGTCCACGGACGCTTCAACAATATCTCTTCCCTATCTTTTGCCGCCTGCATATGAGCACAAAACTCTTCTAGATAGTCATAGAACTGCCCGCTAGTGCTGGCGTCTTCAGCAACGTCGATGATGGCACTTTCATTTGCTTTCATCTCGTTCATTAAACCGCCTATGCGCGTCTCCCACGCCTGTTTACTGAGTGTGCGGGGCATTGTGTTCAACTGCTCCATACAGGCTTTCTGGAAGGCTGGTTGGCTCATTAAACCGTCAGTGTCTAACTCCAGCGGCTCGCCGTTTACGTCAACAAACCAGACAGGCGGATTTGAATTGTACTTACGCAAGTTGGCAACGGTCGCGCCCTGTACCATAGAGCCGATACCGTGCTTTTTTGTTTGGCACAGTTCTTTATTGCAGTGCGCGTTGATGGGCGCATCGCTGCACCGGTACGCATAGTCTTTTTTCTGTAGCTGCTTTGCCACAACGTTGACCTCGCTCAGAGGCAGCGGCGGCTCAAGGTACTGCAAGTTGTATGTCAGGATTTCTGACTCCCAGCTATCGGGGTATGCTTTGCGTAAATACACGCCTATATTAAACAGGCCGTTGTTTCTCCCGCCCTCGCTGATTTTGTTTTTAATTAAAAACTGTAAACAAGGCGGACCGTCACGCATGGTGGCGGTCTCCACCTCTTCCCCGATTTGTAATTTAGTGATCTGCTCCGGAGTCTGCTTGTGCGTTTCGTATAGCTCAAAAAACTCTTCTAGCTCTGCGCTGCTGCCGTCATCTTTAATGGCATAGCGCAAGCCCTCTTCTGCGTTGTAGTAAGGCAGGTTTAGGAAATTGCCTACGTCATCACGCTCTAAATGGAGCTTAATCTGTTTTGGAAATATCTCACTACCGCCGTAGCCGAGCGCCGCAGAAATTTGCTTTAACGCGTCCTGCATATCTTTTGCATCTACCCAGTCGGTAGTGAACAAGAAGCAATGCGCCCCACCAGACTTTGACCGGCAGACCACCAACGGCAGTTTCAGCTTCCTGATTTTTTCAACCAGAAGCTTGTGGTCAAGCGGATATTGATCAACGTCAATACAGCCCCAGACGCACTGATTGTTTTCGTTAATCGGTATAATGCCGATAGCGCGTCCTGTGCCAGCGATATGCCCTTCCCACAGTTCCGTGGTCCGCGGTTCGCGCACAATGGCTGCCCGTCCGGTGTTCTTACCGTTCGCTTGTGTTTTTTCAATTTTATATGTGCCATAGGCCAACTGTAGGCCGTTAAATATGGCGGAAAACTTTTCTACAGACATGATGCCCCCAAAAGCAAGAAGGGTGACGTTATAACGTTATAACGCCACCCCCAGTATTTAGAACGGTACGTCGTCAGAGAAGCTTTCTCCGCCCGCGTTTTCGTCCTGATGCTTAACTACAACCTCACCGTCGCTGATGCTCTTCGCAAAATCTTTTGCGCGGTTATAGATGTTGACATCTTCCACCGGACCGACGCGGCTCATTTCCCAGCCGTGCCAGCTACCTTTGCTGTTTTCTTCAAGGGTCGTCTTCAAGTTGTAAACGTGGCTAAAACGTGGCGGAGTAAACGGCCCGTTCTTGCCTTGCAGGGTTAATGAAGAGATCATGCTGTTCCACTTGCGTGACTTCTTCAACTGAGTTGATTTCATCGCAACCAGAGCCGTTTCGATAGAGCCGTCATCGTGCAGTACAATTACGTAATGCTGATGTGTTTCTTCGATGTACTGCCCAGAGCCGTCCTGAACATATTCGCGGTTGTCGGAGGGGTCACGCTTGGTTTCAGGGCGCTTTTCCCCCGGAGCGTAAATTGCTACCGGAGCTCCTGTCCCCTCGCCCAGTGGAGCCCACTGAATAAATCGACGCTGGTAAGCGACAGGAATTACTTTCAAGCCGTCCTTACCTTTTGTGACAAGCCCCGAGACGGTGTTGTAAATGTCTCCTTTGCGAGCTTCTTCCAAATTATCCAGTTCTTTGCTCATGCCGCCCAAAATCTTTAGGAACGGCAGGGCAAGATCGTCTTGACCCATATTTTCAAGACCGACGCCTGCGTCCGCCTCAAACATTGTTGGATCAAACTGGATTATGTCCGCAGATTTTTTCACTGCTACTTCTGTCTTTTCAGCCATTTTATTTACTCCTTTTGATGATGGCACGTTGGCCGACGTAGGCTCCGAATAACTCCATTGGGAAGTCGTCACCATTCTCCACACGTTCCTTGACAAAGGCACGAAGCGTCGATGGGTGGATACTCGTGTCTTGTTCCGCAAAGAAACCTTCTTTTTCTGCAAAGGCTTTGAAAGCTGACGCCTTGTCGTCTTCGCCTCTGCCAAACGTACACGCAACGGTATTTTTAACGATATCGTCATATCCATTCTCCCGAAGCCACTCATAAGCGGCCGGTCTATTATCTACGAGGATAGATGCCCCGTAGGTTGGCTTGACTGAGATTTCAGAACCATCATCAAGCTTCATGCTGGTCAAACCGATTTCGGCCAGCATTGTTGGCAAGTCTTCGTCCGTCATCTTCATCAGAGCGCGTTTTTCCGCCTTGAGCTTTTGCTCAAGTTCGGCAACGGTTTCTTCTTGATCTCGGATTGCTCTTGCCATTCCGGCGACGGTAGTGAGGTCGCCTTGGTCCAGTTTTTCAACTGATGAAGCTAACTTTTCTTCAAAGTCTGCTTCCATTTGGTCTAGTATATTGCTCATCGCAATCTCCTTTTTTAAAAGACACGTTTCCGGTCTTGACATCGACTTATATAATCGTATATAAACGCATAGTCAAGGAGAAAAGCACATGCGGGAATATAAATTTAAAACCAAACCTTTTGACCATCAGATGAAGGCTTTGAAAGATTCGTGGGCCGCGGACTATTACGCGCTGTTCATGGAGATGGGAACAGGCAAGTCGAAGGTAGCCATTGATACTATTGGCGCTTTATATAAAGCCAAAAAAATTAGTGCGGCGTTGATCCTAGCGCCTAAAGGCGTCTATGACAACTGGGTACAGGGAGAAATACCAACGCACCTTCCCGACGACATATCACGGCTGGTAGTGCGCTGGACGCCGTCCACGTCAAAAACATTTCAAGAAGAGATGAAAGCGCTCGTGTACGATCCGTTCGAGGGCATGAAGATATTTGTTATGAACGTAGAAGCGTTGTCCACGCCGCGTGGTACAAAAGCGGCGTATGCTTTTCTTTGTAAAAACCCTTCTAACATAATGGTGGTTGACGAAAGCACGACGATTAAAAACCGTAAAGCTACGCGCACCAAGAACATTATGATGCTGGCTAAAGACGCTAAGTATAAACGTATCTTGACAGGGTCACCTATTACTAAATCCCCTATGGATTTGTACAGTCAATGTGCGTTCCTGTCCCCCAATGCGCTTGGCTTTAGTAGCTACTATTCGTTTCAGAACCGGTACGCGCTTGTGCAAAAGCGCACGATGGGCACTCGCGCCTTTCAGGAAATTGTAGGGTATCGCCGTTTGGACGAACTCAATTTAAAACTAGACCTATTCAGTAACCGTATACTCAAAGAACACTGCCTTGATCTTCCGGACAAGATGTACATCAGGCGGGACGTTGCGCTAACCGATGAACAGAAACGCGTGTATACGCAGATGAAAAAACTGGCGCTAGCTAAGTTGGAAAACGGAGAGCTAGCCACAACGTCTAGTGTCTTGACGCAAATTATGCGCCTTCAGCAAATATGCTGTGGGTTTTTGCAGCCAGACGAGGGCGAAATTGAATTGTTAGAAAACAACCGGCTAAAAGAATTGCTGGAAATAACAGATGAGTTACAGGGAAAAGCTATCATTTGGGCGTCGTATACACATGACATTCAACAGATATCTTCTGCCCTGCGCGATCGCTTTGGGCCCGAAGCGGTCGCAACCTATTACGGAGCTACACCACAGGATGAACGTCAGGAAATTGTAAATAAATTCCAAGACAAAGACAGTCCGCTCCGTTTCTTTGTTGGTCAACCGCGGACAGGGGGCTACGGGATCACCCTGACCGCGGCTAACACAATGATATATTACAGCAACAGTTACGATTTGGAAATACGATTGCAGTCAGAAGATAGAGCTCACCGTATCGGTCAGGCAAACAAAGTCACATACATTGACCTTGTTTCGCCGAACACGATAGACGAAAAGATACTAAAAGCGCTGCGCGGTAAAATAGACCTAGCGGGCAAAGTTTTAGGCGAAGAAGTACGCGACTGGCTGGTCTAACGAGAGCGCCGCACCATACTTGCAATTCCGCCGTGAACCGCGCCACCTCTTGCAAACCGCATTTGATATGTCCCCATAACGGATTTTGTGACAGGGTCATAACTAGGTGTAAAAGTCCCCGGCCCCACTTGTACAGAAAGCGGGTTACCGCTAGGTGCAAGCGTATCTATGCCAACAGGTTGGGTTGTTACCGCGTTTAGAGTTGACGTGGTTATGCCAAAGGGTCCTGCGACGGGGGCCGGTTGGGCAAAACTTGCAACGGTAGGGTTATTAGCCCGCAGGGCTTCCGCCCTAGCTTGTGCAGGGTTTGTAGGAACCTTGTCAAACTGCCCTGAAGCTAACCGGTTTTGAAAATCACTAACTACATCTGGTGCCGTTTTGTTAGCCAGCGACGTAGCCGACAAGTTTCTTATGTTTGACAGGATGTCCGCGCGACTAAGGTTGTTTTGTATTGCCTGAACCTGTTCACCCGGTGTTGTAACAACTGTGGGGGTTATACGGGCCGCGTTATCTAGATAGCGTTGACTTATAGTCATCGGCTGGTTTTGGTCAGACGAAACGTAAGGAGTGGTGTTAACCCCCATCCGGCGCAACCGCTCGGCGTTATCCCGATAACGCTCTTCCACTGTCATAGACCGGTCTTGATCCCCTAAATCGTTGTTGGAGTCACCAAATCCGTGTGACGAATGCCCCTCGGACTCACTTCCGGGCCCATCTGCACGACCACCTGCGGCAAAATGTTTTACCGCTCCGCCGTCTGCCATAAGTGCAGTTCCTTGCTGACGGATCATTCCTGACGCAATGTCGTTCGGGAACAGCGCAGCATATTGCTGCCGGTTTACCGGACCACTAGGTGCGGGGGCCGCGGGCGGTGGTGCCACTGGGGCGGCCGACGCAAGAGTGCTGGTGGGAGGTGCAACTCGTTGCGCCGGAACTGGTTGTGGTGCAACAGAACTTACAGACATACCTTGCGGCGTAGGTATTGGCGTCGTGCGGCCTGTCCCGACATCTTCGTCTTCTCCTGCTTCTCTGATAAGGTAAGGAGACATTTCACCAAAGGTAAGGAAACCTTTTTCTGTAAGAAGTTTAACAACTCTTTCAGTTTGTTTAACACCCTCTTTTTCATTTTTTGGTTTACGAATAAGCGTAGCCGCCACTTCAGGGTCTGCAAAAATCATCTGTATAGCTTCCATTCTTTTAGAAGCAGGTATGTTTTTAAAGAAATCTAGCGCAATACCTTTAGTATACCCGGCCGCACTAATTGATGCAGTGCCCCCAGTGCCTCCCGTTAAAGCCTGATAAGCTTTCGTACCCCCAGCTAAACCAATCATACCAACGTAGAAATCAAACAAGGGACCGGCTTCTTTGATTAGATCGGGGTCAGCTAACTTTCCCGCAGCGTCCGCAACGGCTAATCGAACCATTTGATTAGATATGGTTCGTATACGGCGTATCTGGTTTTTATCCATTATGCCGTACTCTTCCGCCAAATCCACTAGAGAAAGTTTCCCCGCGCCTTGTCCGGGTAACGGCTCAAAAAGCGTCCGGTGAAAAGTTACGTGATCAAAGGTTTTGCCTTCTCCGCCAGATTCCATCATGGCGTGTTGCAGAATTGTGTTAAAGTAACCCTCATTAATTTTTTCACGCATAGCAGTTTGCTCGGCTGCGGGTAAAAACTTTCCGTCGGGGCCTTTATACTTAACGCTGGTTAAACGAAACAAACGACGTAACCCACCTATCGGATCAGCTTGTTTAGCGTTTTTAGGCGTAAAATTTAAAGCCTCTGTTAACGCTAAATGCGGCGAAGAGTTACCAATTAACGTGGCAAGGTAAGCCTGACTATCCGATATTTTTTTAGCTGCTTCAGACCTTTTTTCAAAAGTCTCAACAGTGCGTTGTGCGCTGACTGCGTTATCTAAATCAGATTTTAAATTAGGAAAGGTCTCCATTAATTCAGCGTTGTCTCTTTTAAACCGCTCAAGTGCACCAGCGTTTATGGACCCGTCAGGGTTCATTGCTTGTAAACGTAAAGTCCTGATAGCCCCTTCCATAATATTATTGACTGAAGTAAACACACTATCAGCCCCTTCAAAGCCTTGCTGTTCCGCAAATTTAGCAACACCCTGAAGCTGCTGAACCCGTAAGTCCACCATGTCTGGGTTACTTCTAACAAAAGTGCTGATTAACAACTCCGGGGGTATGCGGTTACCACGCATAGCATCCTTAGAACGAGCTTTACCTACTATTGAGCGCGTATAAACGTCGTTCAAAGAGGCTGAAAAAGCTCTTGCTTTGTCAAATGCATCTAACTCACCGTCCGGCATACGGTTTAAATCATCAAGGATAGCTTCCGCTACCTCTCCTAATTTACGAGCTTGGTTAGCCGTCCCTCTGCGAAGAACAGCCCCACTGGCTACTAGTGCGGCGGAATTTAACACCTCAGACCTAACTTTAAATAGCTCTTCTGCGCTTACAGGAGCGACTCGGTTAGGGTCCAACTTTGCTTGCTCTAATTTAAGTAATGCAAGTTTGGCCCTAGCTACTTTTAAAAAGTTTTTCTGCGACTCACTACCTTTTTTTAAATCAATAGAAAACTGTCCTGTTGTTGTCGCACCAGTTTCTGGGTTTAGTGTTTGAATTTCTTCTCCAACACCCACAAACCTACCTTTATCAATCTCGCTTATGAGATTTTGCATACGGTCGATTTGTCGATTTAAAGGTGCGCCGCTTAAAGGTATTTCAAACTTAGTACGAATTAAAGCTACAGGATCAGAATCTTGTGCATCTACCGACTGAATAATAGCGTTTTGTTCTGCAATGCTTTCTTTTATATCCAACCCTAACCGACGTTTAGCGTCGCGCACAAACGCATTTAAACCTCCGGTTGCCTTAATAAACTCTTCTTTATATCCAGCGGGTAACTCATCTATAAACTCATCGTATTTAGTTATAAAAGAAGGCATCACGTCGCCATCAATTACTTCAGAGGGGGTAAACACGTCAACCCCGCCCGTTTTTAACCAAAGCTCTCTTTCTCTAGCGCGAGCAAAAGCTAATTGTGTTTCTAACAAATCAGCTAGTTCTAAAGAAAAGGAAGAACGAGCCTTTGGCGTTCCAGACCTTTCGTCCCCGGTCAAAACACGATTACGAGCAGATATTCTGGCGTCTACGGCGTTTAAAAGCCGACGGGACAACATATCAGACATCAGGGTTTTTCTAAGAATAGCCGCGGTCCGTAATGATTCAGGCGTGTTTTCTTCTACTAAGCCGTAGATAAATTTATCGAAAAATGTTTTAGCGTTGCGTTCAGCTTTTTTTCTAGCAGCTAGCAAATCAGGGTTTTTTGTAGCCATCTCGCCTTCTAAACCCATGATGATGCCGGTGTTGTCTTCAAGACGTTGTGCCGCGGTAAAATCTACGCCGGGAAAAACTTCCTGCAATATTTTATTAGTTTCCTCATTATTGAGGTCATTCATCATGCGTTCATAATCGCCGTCATACTTCGTGTATAGCTCGTCAATTCTAGCAAACAGTTTCTTTTTCTTGCCTTCAGATATTTTAGTTAAAAAGTTGCTGGCTTCTTTGTCCGCACCAGTTTCTCTTAAATTTGAGTAAGCCTTTGGTAGCATCTTGGCAAAAGCCAAGCCAAACATATTTCCACCTAAAAACTCCGACCCTAGCCGTAGGCCCGTGCCTCCGGGTTCCATACCTTCCGCAACATAAGCCCCGCCTGCTGACCCCGCACCCGCTGCGCTCTCTACACCCACAGTTAAAGCCGCGCCAGTTTTAGATCCGCGAGCCGTGCGCCCCATGCTTTCAAGCATTTCTTCTATTGTGGCCGTAAATTTAGTAGCTGTAGGAACGGGCGCATCTTCCGCTAAATTTTTAATGATATCACGAGCTACCCTGCTCCCCGCCTCTTTAAAAAGAAATGGAAACTGTATGCCCGCCCCAGCACCGCCAAGAGTCCGCACGGTCTCTACCGCTTGTTTCTGACCGGGAAGAATAGGCTTGTCCGGGCCCAATGCAAGTTCTTCTAGGGCATCCGCGCCTTCATAAAGAAGCAAGCTGCCACCTATAAAAGAGGCGGCTACGGGGGTTGCTCTGAGCATAAATCCGGGGAGAGATTTAGGCGGAGTTCTAAAAGTTTGAGCCGCGGTCAACTGTGCGGCTTTTGTGCCTGCCGTTACACTAGGGGCTGTCTTAAAAAACTCGCTAAAGAAAGCACGAGGTAAGGAACCTTTTTCAGCAGTGGTTAAAAGAGCACTGATGGAGTCGGGGTCTTTGAAGAAGATACTGCGCTGAACAGGGTTAAGATCGCGTATGGGGCGCTCTTCGGCTCCGTCAGGCCCTTCTATTGTCACAGTGTAATCGGGGCTTAAAAAATCGTAAAAAGTCGCCGTGCCGTCCTGTAATTTTTCGTAACTGAAAAAGTTAGGGTCGTTTTGTATTTGAGCGGCATAATCCTGATCCGCAAACGTCTTTACAACATCGCGGGCTAAAGCCTCTGGAGCACGTTGACCAAACTGTAACCGGAAATCGTCTATCTCTTCCGGCATCAAATCAATCTTGTTAATTTCTAGGTTCATCGGATTTGCCTTCTTGAGTTAGCGGTTGCACTACCTCCTGATACATTGGCCGCGGCACCGCCCGGTGTCAGGTTAGCCTCATATGCAAGTATGGCTGCGGTGTATTCAGCTATCAAATTTTCTGTATCTCTCATTGCAAGTCTCGCATCAGAAACTCTATCTGTAAATGCCGCAGGGTTTTCTGCATTTTCATCTACAATAGATTTAGCACGAGCATAATTTGAAGCTAAAGTTGTACGAACCGTTCTAAGTTGTTGGAGAGCGGACACATCAGACCTAACTCCACCCGGCTGAAAACCTTTTACTTCTTGTTCTAACAGTTTCATATCAAGAGCAAAAACTCGGCCGTCTACACCCGCTCGTGCTACATTAACTGTCTTGCGAGCTAAAGCATCCAGTTGTTTGTCCGCGGCAGTTGTTATTTTTGCTTGTGCCCCAGCATATCCCGTTCCTAGCCCTATTTCAGCCAGTTGTCCTGCAACTCCGTTGAAAAATCTGTTTAAACTGGACACGAAACCTTGAGATTTAGTGTAATCCAAACCTGTTATGATAAAAGTAGGATCAGCCGTAGCACGATCTATATTGACGGTGTTGTCTGAGTTGAGTAATGGAACATCCTGATTCGGTGCTATCATTTGCAGTTCCGGTACGGTCAAGCCAAGAGTGTTTAATGGAACAGGTGAATTACCCCCATTAAGAACACGTTTTCTAATGGCCGCTTTCATAAAGTCTGGCAGTTGACGCTTTTGAAGTAACCCACTCTTATCAATAGACGGCGCGGTATAAATGCTGATCTGACTCTCCATGACAGGATCGGCAGCGCCGGATGCGTAAAGGTCGGTCATCTTTGTGCCAGCATCGTTAGTTGCTATAGAGAAGTACCTAAGAGCGTTGCCCGCGTCTCCACTGCCAAACAAGTCTGGCGGAGAGTCCGGTTTCTCGTATGGAACAATAGCCCCACCACCAAAAGTTTCTTTGATATTGTCAATTTCATCATCTGTTGGGTAGAAAGGAGTCCCAGCTTTTATTGTTTCCCCGCGGAAAGTTATATCTTTAGCGGCGGTAACGGGTTTAGTGGTTGCAGCCTTCGGATCATCTACAATGCTTCCTATGGCAAACCCTTGTTTTGCAAGGCTGTAATAATCGTCGCTAAACTCTACAACTGACTGACGGGCCCCTGACTTAGGGTCTATCATATTAACAACCGCGCGGTCTTTTTCCGCCACCACGCCAGACAGTACAGCGTCGTTCTTAATTGCATTTTTAAACTCAGGGCTGTTCTTTTCAAAAGCCTTTATGTCTCCGTTTGGCATACGTAGGTTAACTGTGTCTGTGTCTGGAACTTTGGCTGTGCCAGCTAACAGGCCGCCTTTTCCGCCTTGAGCTTCAGGCTTAATGGCATTTTCATACGCTTTGGTTCCCGGAGTTAAAACCTGCTGTGTATTGTCCGGGAAAAGTATGTTTACATCACCCTGTTTTTTAGGAGCTTCGTAAGGAATGACCGAGGTTTTGAATCCTTTAATATCGTTGGCCTCTACAGAGCTAACATTAATCACATCCCCTTTTTTTAGTAACACGCCATCAACCTTTATAGGTTCAGTCACAGTGTAAGATTTTTTAGCGCCAGCCTCCCCGGTTTCATCTTTGAAAGGTTTTAAAGCGTCGGGTTCTACGGTCGCCACCTGTGCAGGCCGCAAGTTCAATAGTTGCCCCGCCGGAAAAGTTTTGTCTCCAATTGTTACCTGTCGTGTAGTAACAAAAGGCTTTGTTGCCTTAACTTCTGTGGTTTTATTTTTTAATTCTTGAAGCTTACGAGCCTCTTCACGACCAATCTCAGCATCAACTTGCGTCTCACCGCGCTGTACCGCCGCAAGTTTAAGGGCGCGTTCTTCTTTGTCCGCGGCTTTTTTATACTCAAGCTGTTGTTGAGCACGTGCGCCAATGGTCGGTAAAAGTTTCGTTTGTTGTGCCGCCATCGCCAAACGCTCCGCGGCGCTCATGCCTTTGCGCTCCCCTGCCATAGGGCCTGAAAAAGCAAGCGCCGTGTTAGCAACATCAAACAGCATCTGCGCTTGTGTCATTCTTTTTTGTTCTTCAAGCGCCGCGGCTCTTTCCGCTGGTGTACCCAAACCTGCCGCCGCATATCTGGCTTCTGCCCCCTCGGCCGCAGAAAGTACGCGCTCGTCATACGTAGGCTCATACACGGGGTATGTACCTGCCCGTAAGGAAGCCTCGGTCAAGTTTTGGGGCGAGGTAACAGTTAAACCTAGCGCTTTTTGAAAATCCGCTAAAGTTTCGCCCCCTTTTTCAAAGTATTGAACTGGCTGGTTGTCGCTGCGGCGGACCAGCCCGCCTTTGTTAAAATTTACGGGTGGTGTCTGACCAGCCCCCATCATTGCGGGGTCCATCATAGGGCCGGGGGCCGCGGGCTGCGGCGGAGGAGCCACAGTAGACATAATGCCTTCCGCCATCGCGCCGTCTACAGGCTGCGTCATCTGCTCCGCGGCTAACTCACCAATGCCCTGATCTACAGAGGCTAGCTGAATAACCGGCTGAACCAAAGCTAGTACAGACTCAGGGGTCTGAGCAGCGTCTTCTGGCCCAACCAGACCAGCGAGTTCTTCACGGCGAGCCTCAATAGGGGCTTCATCACCGCGCATCATATTCATCATCTGTTCGTAATCATCCACGTTTTCCAAGTCGCCCATACTAGCAGACGCTTCAGTAAGCATCTGCTCAAGCATCTGTGGGTCTACGCCTTCAGGGACTTGTGGCATTTCTTCCATAGGCGGGGGAGTCATAGACGCAATTCCAGCGGCCATGGGATCGCCACCTTCTTGCATGTATACAGGTCCGCCTGCCGCGAACATTTGACGACTTAATACGCTTCTATCCATCATTAGAATAACCCTGCTTTCTGTGCTCCAGCATACGCTGATAAGCCCGCAATGCCCATACCCAAAATGGACTGCGCTGGTGATACGTTAGGTGACGTAGCCGAGGTAATTGTCTGCTGCGTTGTAGGCGCACCTTTGTAAATGTCTGACAAGAAGCCAAGGCGCTGATACGGCTCGTACAGTTGTGCCAGATTACTTTGACGCTGCGCTTCAAGCGTAGCTTGATCCTGCGCCTGAAACTGCTTTCCGAGATCGAATAGATATGAAGTTTCCTTCTGACCAAGACCTTGCGCCATTTCACCCAGACTCGCCTGTTGCAGACCGACGCGGCCTAACGCCTCACCCTGTGCTAGCTGCTGCCGCTGCGCGTTTTCAAATGCTGCCGCTTGTGCCTGCGCCATCGCCTGCGCCATATTGCGCCCGATTTCACCCTGTTGGACCGCGGCCCGCGATCCGCCGTAAGCGGAAGGCCCGCCGGGCTGACCTACTGCGCCTAACCCGGCTTGCTGCGCTTGAATTTGATAAGACCTAGCGATTTCGTTTTGAACCGCCTGCTGATACGGGTTCATATATGTAGACAAAGATGACGGGTCTAGGGCTTGCTGCGCGGCAGTTAACGCCCCAGACGCCTGCGTCATGTAAGGCGCATATGCCCCAATTCCGGAAGTTGCCTGTGCTTGCCCACGTCTTAAAGCTTCCTGCTGAAGGCTAGTTAGACCGGCGACCTGTTGGCTCGGAAGCGTGATTGGCTGATCGGCAAGTCCTTTTGCGGCTTTAATTAGTCCAAGCCGGTAGGCTTCAATATCCGGGTCTTCCCGGACGATTTGAATCTGGGTATCAGTAGCCATTACGCAAACGCCCTTCCACGTGATTCTAGGTTACGCATCATGTTGTACATGTTGTTTATACCGTTGTTTAGGTTACCGTTACCCAAACCTTTGACAGCGTCAGTGGTCATAACAAATTCCCCGGGCATCAGCATCGCACGAACACTGTCTTGGTTCGGGATACCTTCGTTTGGCATGATGCCGCCATTACGGCGCGGGAATACCTCGCCGCCATCTTCATAAGGCGAAACCGATTCAAAGGGACCTTGTGCAAGGCGTGGTGCTGAAAAGTTAAACCCGGGTATGTTGCGGTTTTTAGGGTTGAAGCTGGATAAACCGTATTTATCTTCGTCTTGTTCGTAATATTCTTCTACGCCCAAACGCTCCTCTTCTGGCTCCTCTTCTGGTGCGCTGAAGAAACCGGCGGCTGCGGCACCCGCTGTACCCAGCGCGGCGGCAGGGCCAAAAGTGCGGAGGAGGCCGGGGGTCAATTCTTTGGTCGCAGCAGCCATTGCATCTGCGCCGCTTAAAGTAAGATTTTGAGCCGCCGCTTGCTGCTGTAGCTGACCCGCTCTAGTTATGATGTCGGATTGAGTTGGACCCGCAGGCATAAACACGTCTTTCGCCGCAGCCCACCGACCTTCGCCGCCGCCAGTAAGCATGTTTTTTGCAGATTCTGTTAAATCGGGGACTTTATAAGGGTCGGGAACCAAGCTACTAGCGTCCGGATAGGTGAGGCTCGTGTTGCCCGCCGCAGGAACGTCCGGGTATAAATCATACCCACTGCTACGCGCTGCGTTTAGTTGAGTTTGTGTCAAATTACTAGATGCCGCGGGAGTCGTTGCGGTGGAAGCAGGGACCGAGGCGGTTGTGCTACCCCCCGTTTGTGCCAGATTAGCTGCCGCGTCGGGGGTAGGCGCTTGGAGCGAACCTAAGTAACCACCTTGAACAGGGTTAGACAACGCATTAGACACGTTTTCGCCAAAACTTCCCGAACCAGAGAAGCCGCTAAATACCGCACCTGTTGCGCCCCCAAGCAACGCAGATTTAAATGCGTCTTTTACGCTACCGCCTTGAATCAATGTACCAAGGCCCGCGCCAACTGCGCCAGCATACACAGAGCTAAGACCAAGGCCCGCAGGACCCAAAACAAACGGAAGAACAATCGGCGCAACTTTTTTGAGCACCTTACCAACAGATTTAAAAGCTTTTTTTACACCGCGGAACAACTTCTTTAAGAAAAACTCCGGCATACCCGTAGTTGGGTTCAAGCTGTTAGCGCTTGATCCAACAACGTAACGCTCCGGGTCTTCTACACCTAGCTCCCGCAAGTGATTAAAAATAGAGTCTTTAAGCTCGGGGTTATCTTCGATTAAAGCTTTTGGTACTACAAGCTCGCCTCGTTCGGCGTGGACAACCATGTTGTCGCCAAAACGGCCGTATGCTGCCATCCTCTTGGCAAGCGGCTCAAACTGGGCTACACCGCCGGTTCCAAACTCTTTTTGAGCCTCTTCCTTTTCAAAGGCGTCATACTCGTCATCGTTCAGATAAAAGTCGGCGATACCCCCTGCCGGGACCGTCATCTCTTCTTTTAGTGCTGCTTGTACCATTTCATAACCTTTCGGCGTATAACCGTAGATAATATACTATCTTTTTTGCCCCACGTCCATCACGGGGCTACCTTTACTGTACCGGAATCGTTATATAACGTCCCAGTTTCTAAACCGGTTGGACTAGTTGGCAGGTCTGTGATCGTAATAGACGCGGCTCTTAGCTCTCCCGGGTTTCTTTCTTGCTCGATAAATATCTCTAAAGCCCTAACTAAATCAGACATATACTGAATAGAGTACTCCTGCGGGGCTTCAGGTAGTCGAGGCGCGGGAACACCAGTGTATCTAACGTAAACCATTACCTACGACCATCTTCCCGTATATCTACCCGCGGGCTACCGAGCCGCCATTTTGCCCCCAAAGCGTTAGACTCAACCCTGATTGCAAAAGATCGGCCTCTCGTCCTTATATATAGCTGTTTAGTGTACTCCTCTACTGGCGAGGTTTGTGTTCGAGTGGTCGTTCCCGCACCAGTATTGCCAAAATCTTCTCCCGGGAAATCCCGAGCTTTTACTGTAAACGTCGCTTGCGGAGTTGAGATAGACGTTGAACCTGAAAAGCTGAGATCGGGAATGAGCCTGCGAATGTACGCAAATTTTTCCCCATCACCTAAATCAATCACCGCCGACTCAATGTATGAGTCCATTGGCGAGCCATCGGCATCATAACCAAACTCTTGGTTATATGTGTATCCGTTGTTGTCTGTAGCGATAGGGAAGGGCCGTGTGCCGCGGTCCAACCACGCTGTTCTTTCCAACGTGCCATAATACCACACTTTTTCTAGGTAATTATACACGACATATCTATCGTTTTGCTGAGACGCTGCTGACGGGTAGAACCAAAACACTTCACTAAACTCGGAGTTTACCCCGCCATATATCTTATCGCTTTGTTCTAAGTTAATGTCGTTAAATACTTTTTCTTTTACGGTACACGGTAACTGAGCGGTTTGCCCGGCGTAGACGTAAAAGTTGTCCAACCCCATCCAAAAGACATAGTCCTCCGTAGCTACGGCGGCATTTGGTCCGGCGATAGTAATGTTAGAGGCAAGCTGTTGCAGACCAAATACGTAGGGAGCGCCAATAAAACGCATTGAGGTAAGCGCCGTATCTGTCCAAATCAAAATTTCTCGCTTGGTTTCAAGCGCTCTTACAAAAGTTGACCCGGAACCAAGGCGCAAATCTCCCGCGCTATTCGTAGCTGTCGGCCACCAGTCTATTGCATTCTCTTGATCAGAAAACCGAATTAGAAGCGGGTCTTGTACCCCATCCCCTTGCGTAGCAGAAGAACTAGCGCCTACCCCGTCACACCCAAAAGCTAAAACGTGGCGGTCGCGGTCAGACACCATAATCTGTTTACAAATTGTTGGTACGCTTGTTTTTACACCGGAAAGAGTAGAAAGCTCAATGGCGCGAGTGCTGGTTCCGGAGCTTTTGTCCCAGTAATATACGCCCGCGTCACGGGGGTTAATCAACAAGTCTTCGCCAAAGTTGTCGTGTGACCATAAACGAATTTGCGTGGTAGTCGTCAAACCGCCGGGAGCCGCGCTGCCCCAAGTACCCCGGCTCCACGAACCTGCGCCCCAGCCTGTGCCGCCCACCTGTGAGTTCAGGCCAATGTTAATCTGATATTCCCCTACAACAGCCGCCCCGCCGTTGCCTGTGTCTGATGCGTTAGCCGTAACAGACACCGTGATCTCGTAGACATTGTTGCTAGTAACTGATGTTACCTCATGCTCGGCGTTCAGGATAGCAGCGGTTACATTGCCGCCAAGACTTACCGCGCCGGAGAAAGTTACAAAGTCCCCAAGTACCGCTCCGTGGTTTAAGTCAGACACCACTATGGTTGAAGACCCGTTTGTCGCAGCAAAAGTCACGTCGCCCGCGGCGGTCGTGTCTCGAATAGGCGTTATGTCATTATAAGTCCCGCCTTCTTCAATATAGTACTTTAGATGTGTTCCTAGCCCCAAAAAATCAGAGCCGTCTAGAGCAATCCAGTTATGAAGCGCCCGGCAAGACCCCAGAAACGTGGAGCTAGAATATTTAGCCCAACCGCCCATTTTCTCGGGGTAGCCAAGACGAAAGCGCACCTTGTCACCGTCACGCCACCCGCCCTCATTTGAATATGAGGTAAGGTCTCTGACAATGCCGGGTCTAAATTGTAGCTTTGTTAATGGCATGTTTCACCTACGATGGCTGCGTTATGCTGGTGCTGTAAAATGTGCCTGTCATAACTTCACTTACTTTACCACTAAAGGATGGCGGGTTTTTTAGGCGGAAACCAAACCAAGTATATCCGGCAGCGTTTGCAGCGGAAGTGTTGTCTGTAACAAAACTAATAATTCCAACGTTATAATTGCCGCCTGTATAGGTAATAGACGTTATTTTGCCGTCTGTGCCCCAAACGATTGAGTAGCTTCTACTGCCGCCTGTGCTGCCTGAAGAGCCAGCATCCCACCTAGCCACGAGATTAGTGGCAGTGGTTGAGGATGTTCCACCGTAAAGCATCACATATTCTGACTGTGATCCAGTGTCTTCGTTCTGCTGGATAGTTATACTTGCGCTAGTAATAAAGCCTGTACCAGCGCGAAACACAGGCTGATATGCAAGGCTGTTCGCACCAACAGAAAAACTTCCCGGAGTCCCTGTGGGGTTAGAGGCATATTGCGCCGAGGTCAAACCAAAAGCTGTAAAGCCTAAGTTGTAGTCCATATTAATGGATATGTTTCTGGTTTGTGTGCCAGCGCCACCATAATAAGCACTGAAGCTGGCTGCACCACTTTGAGGGATGTTTGTATTAATCGCGTTGTTGGACACGAAACTGCCGCCACGATAATATTCGGACACACTGTCTGGAGCAGAACCGCCAAAGGTAGTTCTAAACTGAGATAGGCTAATTGCTCCAGAGGTCGGCAGCGCCATTCTTAGACTCCTGAGAAGGCTGTGATATCGTCTTCAACGTCTACGTTACCGGCTGGGGTTATACGCATCTTAACGTCTCCGCCGTAAGCAAAGGTCAGGTTGTTACTGCCGTCCACACCAATTGTCCAACCAGAACCACCAGTCAGGCTAAGTGACGAGCCAAGACTAGATGAAGCACTTGCGAAAGACAAATTGCCAGCGCCGTCAGTAACCATAACCTGTGAAGCTGTTCCGTCTGCCGCAGGATAAGACAGGCCGTCTATAATCACACGACCAGAGGTGTCTGGTGTAATGGCGATATTGCCGCCAGATACACTAACAATAGACTGTCCATTAACATCAAGGTTGCCGCCAAGCTGCGGAGTCAGGTCGTTAACAACGTCTGTGCCGGGTGTCAGGCTTTTAAACACACCAGACGCACCGCCGCCGTCACCCGTGACTGCTTGCGTTGTACCTGCTGCAATCTCGACACCGTTAGATGTAGAATATGTCACGCCTTTGTAGATAACACGGCAGGCGGCATTTGTTTCATTGCGAATGGTGTAAAACTTTTCTTGATCTGTCGGCGTTACACGCAACTCGAAGGTAGCGCCCGGAGACCCTGTCAAAATAAGAACTGTGTTTGCGCCGTCACTGATCGAGCCATCGTTTGTTGTCAGGTCTTGACTACCAACAATAGCTATCTGCGCCTGTCCGTGCAGCGCCTGATCAATAATGTCAAAGTTGGTATTGGCTGTAGTTCCCCAAGTACCCGACTGTTCGCCGGAACCGGGTTTTTCAATACCAGTGTTAGAAGTATAGGTACTAGGCATTTACACCACCTTATTTGTCCACGTTGCTATTGTAGCACCCGCATTAATATCTGTCCACGTTCCACCCGCTGGCACAATCTGTACCCAGTTTTCTTGTGGGGAATAGGTCGGGCCTCCTGTCCACACATCCCAATATAAGCGCCCCTCAGTTGTCTGGATAAACGCTGCATCAATTTGCGCTGGGCCAGAAAGAATAACCTTGCTGCCTTCGCTGGCCTGCACAAACACAGCTTCAATAGAAGCGGGATTGTTTGTTATTACCCCAGCCAGCAAAGACTGAATGAACTCGGCGCTCATCTCAGGAATGCCAGAGTATACCATATTTGCGCTGGCAGATTCAGTAAAGTTTGCGTCCTGCTCAGATATGCCAGAAACAATTGCAAGACCAGCGCTGTCTTGGATGAACTGAGCATCTTGGTCGGATATACCACGAGCTACATAAAGGGCATTCGTCGCCTGAACCGCTGTAACAACTTGCGCTGAAACGCCAGTAGCGAAACGGGTAAGGGCGCTGCTTTGTGTAAACTCTAACGTAGCATCAATAAGTCCGGTTAGAATACCGCTGCCCACGGACAGCTTGATAGCAATGGCGCTCATCTCCGCTGCATCAACACCAATATAGGTGGCTGCTTGACCTAGTGTAAAGTTGGCATCAGCGGTGGCTGAACCCAGCGTTAGAATGCTGTGATCTGCGATAGCCCTTTCCGATAGCGCCAACTCACCTAGCATCAGTCAGCATCCGCTATGGTCAAGGTGCCAGCTTCTACCTGACGCATGATTTCTGCGTAGTGGCGGTTGGCTGGGTCTAGGGATACAAACATTTCAACGCCGTCAATAGTTGCTTTGATACAGGCGTTATTACTGTCGCCGAAAGCTGTTATATATTGTGCTGATGTAATGTTCATCTACAACTCCGCATCATACATTAATCGCGCAGTGGAATCATTATTTGCTCTGAATAGAAATGATTGTCCTGACGAACCGGTTTCGTTTGTAGCGACTTGAATACCGTGGCTGTTAATTGTAGCACCATCGCCAGCCACAAGTGACGAAATATTAAACCCACCCAATGTCTGAAAAGCACCAGTGTGGGAAAAAGTAGGTATTGCCCGCATAGTGACAGGAAACTCAATAACTCCTCTAAAGATGGTACTTCCAATATAAGCACAAGTAGCAAGATTTTGATATCCAGCGCTGGAGTTTGATGTTCGGAAGTAATACCGCTGACACCTAGCCAACTCATCGCCATAACTGCGGTGTTCAAACGGCGTGGCTGTGTCGCCGACTTCTAGTTGAACTTGTGCAATGTCATAATAAGTGTCTGCTGTAGCACCAGAGTTTTGTAGCAAATGAACCTCTAAATAACTGCCAGACCCAACAGTTTTTCCTGAGATGCTTGGCAAGTTTACTGTTAATGTTTTCTTTTCCCAAGATGTTGAAATGTTAAAAGTAGAAGAAGATGTACCGACACTTGTAGAGCCGCCGCTACCAAAGTTTTGACTGAAACTAAAAAAGTCATTACCGCTTATGTTCCGATTTGCTTTTATCCAAAATGATAGCGTAACTGTAATATCAGAAAAATAAGTAACATCTTCAATTCGTTGAAATAACTCCATCCACGTTGTGTTTGCATCTGGGGTGTTATCTAAACGAATAAAATATTTGGGGTTTCCCTCGACATCAGTTTGACCTGCCGCAAAAGACTGTCTGGTTATGTCTAACGTGCTTGTGCCTGCACCATAAACTTGCCATCTATCTGCCGTATATTGTGTAACTGTGTTGTTAGTAAAACTTGTACCACGTTGCCAAATATCAAAGTTTCCGTTGATAATGAGGTTCTTGTTTGCCTCAAACGCCCCATCAACAATATCGGCAGTGGTTATCTGCGTTCCAGTACCAAGTAGGTTTGCTAGATTACGGGCGTTGCTCATTTACTTACTCCGGCTTTGTAGGCCACACTACATCGTCAAGCGAGGTGTAGCTGTCAGTGATGTCACGCAGTGCCTGACGGTATGCTGTACGCTCGGCGCTCATTGTGAGGTCGGACGATGCCCACCAGTCGGTAGCCGCAATCAAGCGGTCACGCTCGGCGCGCAACAGCTTCAAAGGCTCCGCTGCGTTAAGCTCGGTTAGCTTTGCGTTGACGGTTGCCCAGCTACATCCCCAGTCAGCCACGTTGCTGCTTTCGATAGCCGAGCCGTTTGCGTCAGCGCCCGTAACCTTACGGAACATCTCGTTGAACTCGGTTTCATTTGTTGGCTCACCACGCAACACCCATTCGGTGATGCCTAGTTCGGTCAAAGCCTCTGATATTGATGCCATTTTGTTTTTACTCCTATCCTATTAAGTGGCCGCTAAAATTGCCCATAGTATCGAAGTACCAACTTGTATCACTGTGCGTTAGAAACTTAACTTGAGCAGTCTGGTTTGCGTCCATTTCTATAATTCCTGAATAAACTAGCGATTGGTATTGACCCTTTGGTGTGTGTATAGTGTATGTTCTATTTAATTTAAGTGAACTTGCGGGATTTGAGAAATGAATGGCAGCTAGGTTATAATCGCCGTTTTGCTGGGTATCATTTACCCTTATGCTGTAGGATAAAAAGTAATTACCAGCCACAGGCGCAGTAAACACATTTGCCGAATAACAGTTGCCAACATTTATATCTACACTGTCCCAATTAATAGCTATCCAAGCATTGGGAGTAGTTTCATTTTGAACTGTGGTTTTACTGGCAGAAAACACTGGTTTAGCTGGTTGTAAAATTCTGCCAGAACTATCAATCGTCAGCGCGGTGTTGCTGTTCGTTGGGTCTTGGATCTCGGAGACTTTCAATATGCTCGTCATTGTGCAATCTCCATTAGGGTTATTTGCCCATTGTTTAGGTAAGCTGTTCCTGCGTTATATGCGGCAAAGTATTGTTCGTATGTCACAGAAGATGTTGTGGCAGGGCTATCTAAATACTGAACTAAATAACCAGAAACAGAATTACCGCCACTATTGGTAAATTGTACCAAAGATGCTTCATATACTGACGAACCACCTCGATATACAGCTACCTTGAATCCTCCAGTGCTAACGATATTTTGTGCGCCTCCACTAAAAAGAACTAGTATTTTATTTGATGCAGAGGTAGGCGTAATAGATAAACTTACGCCTGATGCCACATAGCTACTACTGGTTGTTGAGGGAAGCCCTAGAGTGCTTGTGCTTACAACCTGAACCACATGACCCGGAATCAGCACACCGTTGCCGCTAGTTTTCTCGTTAATGGTATCGACGTAGAGCGTACTCATTGTGCAATCTCCATAAGGGTGATTGTAGAATCAGCGTAATACACCTGAACATATGCGCCACCGACATTGCTTGAGGCTTTAAATCTGGTTTCATATGTAACGGATGATGTAGTCGCAGGGGCATCAAGATAAGACATACTAACCGCACCTACACTGTTTACAATGTTATTATCTCCAGCGGTTCTGTCGCCGAAATCAGCTAGTTCTGTGGCGTCACGCATCAATCTAATACCCACGCCAGCGGTATTACTGCCATCTTTGTAAACGCCGTTTTGATGTACAACCACAAGTATTTTAGACGATGCTGAATTAGGTGTAATAGATGCGGCTAAACCTGTGCTGGCAAAAGTCTGACTGCTAGAATAGGTTTGCGTCCCGTAGACAGCACTAACAACCTGAACCACATGACCCGGAATCAGCGTATTACCACTGCTATCAATGCTGATAGCCGAGGTTCCCGCCGCATTGTTTATCTGGTCTACATTTAATATCGAAGCCATCTATGCCTCACAGTATTGTTAAGTTGCCGTCAATCGTGATTGTGGCTGATGAGTCTATGGTCAGTGGGCCAATAGCCAGAGCATTTTCTGCCGTAGCAATTGTCGTGTTCTGCGTAACCGTCTGGTTGTTTGTGCGGAACACAGCCGTATGTACCTTCGTTACCGTCGTCTGGAAGTTCGGCGCGGTAATCCCGCCAGCAAAAGTTCCCCCAGTTGACGCTGCTACCACATCCGCAAAAGTCTGGGCGCGGTAGGCTATAATTACAATCTCGTCATTCAGTGTAGCGCCAGTGGCTAAAGTAACCGTGTCGCCATTGCTGATAGTATAGTCTGTTTCGTCCAGATGCACACCGTTTAAAAACACGTCTACAACAGAGCCGCTAAAGGCCAGAATGGCGCTGTTTATGTCCGCACCAGTAAAGACTGTCTGGCTGGCTGTAGCCACATACTTAAACCGGATGACGTTGGTGTAGCTAGATGGCGTGTCAATAGAGCGCCCAAG
>Ga0255765_1000383_pt1 | contig 59126 bp, 56 predicted proteins | sample 041ome_8_FD_179965 | JGI IMG/M metagenome (GOLD analysis project Ga0255765, IMG submission 179965) | Coastal salt marsh microbial communities from the Groves Creek Marsh, Skidaway Island, Georgia - 041407BS metaG (version 2) | ecosystem: Environmental > Aquatic > Marine > Intertidal zone > Salt...
GACTCACTTTTCACTATTTTCTTTTAATTATTGCTTTCTGCAATCGTATCCGCTGTCCTCGTAACTCTCCACTGCATTTTCAAAATTTTCTTTTGAGAAGTAGCTGGAGGCGCAAACGTCAGTCGTAATAAATGTTCCTAGAATTTCGTACTCACATTCGTAACAAATGTCGGTTACGGTGATGGCGTTTGAAGTTACATCGCTCTTCTTTTCGTTCTTTGAGTGTGCTTCTAATTCAACATTGTATGTTCCGGCAACATCCCATGAAAATTGAGGGTTTTCTTGAGATGAACTACTCTCGAAAAAGTCGGTACCAATGGTCCAGTCGTATGACTCAGCATCTTCAGAACAGTTGTTGAAAGTAACCACTTCAAAAACCTCTGGGTTGTCGTTAGAAAAAGTAAAGCATGCAGTGGGTTCTTTAACACAAGAGGTGAAAAGTAGAACAGACGCAAACACAGTTAAAAGAGAATTGAATTTCATAATTGAGATTAGTATTAATGTATTTTAAACAAAGTTAGATGAAAGCAATCAAAGGAGGAGAGTTCCTCATAAGACAAACTAGACCAGAAGAAATCTTTACACCAGAAGAATGGGGTGAAGAAGAAAAAATGATCGCGCAGACTTGCCGAGACTTCTTGGCTCAGGAGGTACTGCCACTGGTCGATAAAATCGACTCAATGGAAGATCCATCACTTATGCCATCATTGTTAAAAAAAGCAGGTGAGCTCGGAATACTATCCATCTCTATTCCCACTGAGTATGGTGGAATGGGTATGGATTTTAAAACGTCAATGTTGGCGGCTGAGGCCGTTGGCGGAGGACATTCATTCAGCGTAGCGATAAGTGCTCACACTGGAATTGGCACCTTACCGATTCTATATTACGGTTCAGACGAACAAAAGCAGAAGTATATTCCAAAGTTAGGATCAGGAGAATGGCTAGGTTGCTATTGCTTGACGGAGCCAAGCGCTGGCTCAGATGCAAACTCAGGGAAAACCAAAGCGGTAAAAGATGGCGATCAATGGAAAATCAATGGACAAAAGATGTGGATCACCAATGGTGGATTTGCGGACGTGTTCACTGTCTTTGCAAAGATCGATGATGATAAAAATCTAAGCTCTTTCATTGTAGAAAAAGGAGCAGTTGGATTGTCCTTAAACCCAGAGGAAAAGAAAATGGGTATTAAAGGATCATCCACTCGTCAAGTATTTTTCAATGATGTAAAAGTGGATGCCAGAGCTCAATTGAGTGATCGTGAAAATGGATTCAAGATCGCCTTGAACATTTTGAACGTGGGTAGAATCAAATTGGCAGCGGCAACCTTAGGTGCGGCTAAAGAAGTGGTAAGCGTAAGTGTGAAATATGCGAATGAGCGAAACCAATTTGGTAGGCCTATTTCGAAGTACGGTGCCATCAAGTACAAATTGGGAGAAATGGCAATTAGAACATATGCGTTGGAAAGCGCGGTTTATCGAATTAGCCAAAACATTCAAGACCGCATAAAAGGACTTGAGGACGAGGGAATTGAAAAGGGCAAGGCCACCTTAAAAGGGATTGAAGAGTATGCTGCTGAATGTGCAATGATGAAGGTGTTGGGTTCAGAGGTACTTGACTATGTAACTGATGAAGGCGTGCAGATACACGGAGGTATGGGGTATTCCGCTGAAACGATCGTTGAAAAGGCATATCGTGATAGCCGAATCAATAGAATTTTTGAAGGTACGAATGAGATTAATCGAATGCTCACTGTCGATATGATCCTGAAAAAGGCAATGAAGGGTGAGCTTGATTTAATGGGTGCGGCAAAAGCGGTGCAAGATGAGTTGTTGAGTATTCCAGATTTTGGAAATGACGACAGCGGACTGTTTGCAGAGGAGTATAAACTCATCGAAACATTTAAAAAAGCTATCCTCATGGTTGCGGGATCTGCAGCGCAAAAATTAATGATGGATCTGCCCAAAGAACAGGAAGTGCTGATGAATATAGCGGATATGGCAATTGATACATACACCGCAGAATCGATACTTCTTAGGGTTCATAAAAAGATTTTAAACGAAGGCGAAGCTGGTCAGGATGCTTATTCTGCAATGGCTAAGGTATATGTGCATGATGCCGCGGATAGAGTAAATAAAGCAGGCAAAGAGGCGATTTTATCCTTTGCTGAGGGGGATGAACAAAGAATGATGTTGATGGGCATGAAAAGATTTACCAAAACTCAGCCCCAGAATATTAAGGATTTAAGGCGTAGTGTAGCGGATGTAATAATTAGTTCAAATAATTATTCCATGTAATGAATCAGGCACGCTGAATATCGCTTATTTCGAAGTTGATTGAAAGAGTATGTGGGACGAGTGTGCTATAGTAGATGATAACAAATTTGACCGGCTTATTTGCAGGCGCATCATTGAGCGCCTGCGAGAGGCCGGCAGCATTCGTGACTTCGATTCATCGGAGGATGTATTGCCCTTTTTAAATCAAGAATGTGATACAGGTAAGGGAATTCTCGTATTTCTAGATATCAATATGCCAGGTATGAATGGCTTGGATCTCTTGAGGCGTATCAATGATGAAGAAGTGTTCAGCAACCTCAAAGAGAGGCTTTCCATCTTTATAATGACATCATCAACATTGACTCAAGATATTGAATCAGCCAGGAATTACACTTTTGTAGATGGCATAATCCCCAAACCAATGGGCATTAAAAAGGTGACAGATCTGATGCTAAGCGCCTATTAGGAAGTAGTAAAAAGCTGTAGATTGATTACCGCTTATCTTCTAACAGTAATCCAGGAATCCCATTCTCCGGCAGCTATACACTCCATTCTCAGCTTATCTGCTTCAGATCTCTTAGTGAATTTTGGTCCCATAAGGAATCTAGTGATGCCATCGCTGTAACCTTTAATTTCCACCTCGCCAACAGAGCGCAAGAAGTCATATTTAAATCTTCCAGGATTTCTGTAGGCGCCAACCTGAACTCGGAAATAACAGCCTGAAGCAATTTCCTCTTCTGTCAATTCTTCTCGATCAGGTTCAACATCACAAACGCCAGGCAGTAAATCAAGCGGGTCAACCAAAGAGTCGATAGCTTTTTGAAGCCCTCCTTTTTTCACATAACCATCGGTGTAAAAGTCAAATCGGTGTTCTATTCTGAGCACACCTTCTTTCATTGGAGGCACATCAACATATTCCACTTTCGGCTCAAAACCGTCAGCTAATAAGCTGATCTTATACTTATGGTCGGGCAACAGAGAGTAAACAAATTCTCCAGTAGTGCTATCTGCAATAAGTGTGGCTAATACATCCCCTGTTCGGTCATCCATGATTTTTGCAAGAGCAGAACTAGGAATATCGTCAATATATACAGTACCTACCAGCAATACTAAAGCATTAAGTCTTTCGAATGTTCCTGGCTGAATTCGATAAATGTCATGAAGGTTTTCACCACTTGCCCTAGCTGAGGAGAAGTATCCCCAATCGCCATCTTTGGTTATGTAATAAAAGCGATCATCGTCAGTTGTGTTGATAGGGTAGCCCAGATTAATAGGCTCCTGCCAGTCTTGATCTACACTGTCATATTTAATGTAAAATATGTCGTATCCACCCATGGATCCGTGTGCTTCTGATGCAAAATAAAAGGACGATCCATTCGAATACATAAAGGGTGAATCCTCATTAAACTCAGTATTGATTTTAGGTCCTAGATTCGTGATGTTGCCAAAAGTGCTGTCCTTTTGCATTATCGCTGTGTAGATGTCACGACCACCTAATCCCCCTGGTTTGTCACTTGAAAAGTAAAGGGTTCTACCATCAGGAGCTAAAAACGCATGACCTTCATAGTGAGGTGTATTTACATTCCCTTTTAATTTCTCTGGCTTTGACCAAGCCGTATCTCCGATGTGATAACTGATATAGATGTCTTCTTCAGCAATATCACCACTAAGGTATATAAACATCATCTTATTGTCATAAGATATACTCATTGGCGCCTCATGTCGTTGAGCAGTGTTTATTTCGTCAGAAATACTTTCACCTTCTCCAAAATCGAATTGATCATCTCCTCCTTGATGTTCGGCAACAAAAACGTCTTCATAGTAAAGTCCAATGTCAGATCGCTTGGTTTGATCTGTCATTAAATCTCCTTTGCTATCAGGTCCCCTGCTTGTGTAATACAAATATTTGCCTTCAGGCCCAATAACTGGACTATATTGTGAGTTTGCTTTGTTAGATGGTGGTGTGAGAATTTCCAATGAAAGCGCCAACTGACGCTCCATTAACTCAATACCGTTTTCACAATTCTCGATTAACCGTAACGTTTCTATGCGATCTCGTCCACTCGCTTTGGTCTCTTCTAGATAATTTTCATACAATTCAATCGCTTCTTTAAACTTGAAGTCAAAATGCTTGGCACGTGCCATATAAAAAGTAACTTTTGGGAAGTCAGTGCTTCCTCTCATTTCTTTTAATATGTCATAGGCCTCCTCGCGACCATTTGATCTAAACACACAACTCGCGCCCGTTTTATATTGCAAGTATGAATCATTGGGACGCATGTCCCAAAGGCTATCATAGATAGCATGGGCACGCAAATACTCTCCTTGTTCAAAGAGCATGTCGGCATCGTAAAGCCTATTTTTTAAAGGTCCGTTTAAGTTTTCCTGTGACATGGATGACAGTGTGAACATCATCACAAATCCGGTACAAACAATCGATCTAAGGTTCAGTAGCATGAAGCGATAAAATTGTGGGTACTCAAATGTATCAATATCTCCTTGTTCAGAAAGTCACAGATTTAAGGTTTACTAACTTTGATGTCTTAATGGAATCTGAAATAATTCGACTCTCCAATGGTTTAAGGGTGGTATATGGCCAAGACCTTAGTGTTCACACCATCCATTGCGGGTTTATGGTAAACGCTGGATCACGCGATGAAGAGTCTTCAGAGCATGGTTTAGCTCATTTAATAGAACACAGCCTATTCAAAGGAACCACAAACAGAAAGCCATTTCATATCCTATCTCGATTGGATTCTGTAGGTGGTGAAATAAATGCATATACAACCAAAGAAGAGACGTGTATTTACGCCTCGGCAATGAAAGAACATTTCGATCGAGCCAGTGAATTACTTTTCGATATCATGTTTTCGGCAAGTTTTCCTGAAAAGGAGATAGCTAAAGAATTAAATGTAATTAATGATGAAATCAACAGCTATAAGGAGAATCCCGATGAGATGTTGTTGGATGAATTTGAGGAACTGCTGTTTCCTGACAGTTCCTTAGGTAGAAATATATTAGGAACATCTGATACTGTCAACCGTTTAAGTAGAGAAAGTATCCTTGATTTTGTTCGTAGATTTTATTCAACTGATCAAATTGTATTTGCATGTGTTGGAAATGTATCGCGAAAGAAATTCATGAAATTCTGTGAAACAAGATTGGAATTAATTCCAAGTCAAAAAAGAATGAATGGACATCGTCACAGCCCAAATACCTCGCAATTTCAAATTGAAAAAAAACAAGATGTACATCAAACTCATTCAATTATCGGAGGTCAGACTATTGGCATGCAGGATGATAGAGTAAACACCATGGTATTGTTGAACAATATTTTAGGTGGGCCAGCCTTAAATAGCCTCCTCAATTTGAACATTAGAGAAAGACTTGGTTATTGTTATTATATCGAAAGCAGCTATAATCCATATTCTGATTTGGGGCTGTTTGAAATATATTTTGGAACAGATCCTAAGTTTCATAAGCGCACTCTCAAATTAGTGCGTAAGGAATTGAATCAGTTAATGGAAAAGTCCTTGACGCCAAGGACACTATCCTTGGCTAAAAAGCAATTAATTGGACAAATTGCATTGGCTAGAGAGCAAAGATCTAGTCTGATGATCGCCATGGCAAAATCCTTATTGTTTTTTGACGAAGTAGAGTCGTTCGATGAAATACAGGAAAAAATCTCAGATATCTCAAGTACTGAGATAAGGGACTTAGCCCTGAATGTTTTTGATAATACTAAGCTTAGTTACTTGGCATACGTGCCGAAATAGTAACATCCATTATATATTACACCATGAATTTTTTACCTGAAGAGATTGATAGATATTGCGTAGAGCTAAGTCAAGATGAACCTGAGTTACTCAATGAGTTGAATAGGTTCACACATAACAATGTGTTGCAACCACGAATGTTAGCTGGACACCTGCAGGGTCGTGTGTTGGCCATGTTGAGCCATATGATAAAGCCAAAAGTGGTGGTTGAGATTGGAACATACACAGGATACTCAGCCTTATGTTGGGCGGAAGGACTGCCTACAAATGGTATTGTTCATACAATTGAAATAAACGATGAACTTGAGACTAAAGTCAGGTCTTTCATAGAAAGGTCAGGCCTTACTGATCGCATTCAATTGCACATAGGAAAGGCCTTGGATGTTATACCCGGGATCAGGGAGGATTTGAACCTAGTTTATATTGATGCGGATAAAGAAAACTATTCTGCGTATTATGATTTAGTGATAGATCGAGTTGTTACAGGTGGATATATCATAGCAGATAATGTATTATGGAGTGGTAAAGTAATTGAGGATCCTGAAAAAATGGATTACGAAACACGTTGCCTTTTTGATTATTCGAACAAAGTAAAAGCAGATGACAGGGTCGAGAATGTATTATTTCCAATACGAGATGGTTTGATGATTGCACGTAAAAAATGAATATGATTGATTTTAGAAGTGACACTGTGACTAGGCCCAGCGCAGAAATGCTGGAAGCGATGATGACTGCTCCGACAGGAGATGATGTTTTTGGCGATGATCCAACGGTAAACGCTTTGGAAGAATTAGCTGCAAAAATGTTTGGCAAAGAGAAGGCGCTTTTCTGTACATCTGGCACGATGACGAACCAAATTGCAATTAAGGTACATACACAACCGGGAGAGGAGGTCGTTTGTGATCGGCTATCACATATTTATAATTATGAAGGTGGGGGGATTGCATTTAACTCTGGTTGTTCGGTCAGACTGCTAGAAGGAGATCGGGGTAGATTCACAGCCCAAGATGTCATTAAAAATATTAATCCTAACGATCCTCATTATCCAAGAACTTCGTTGGTGAGTATTGAGAATACAAGCAACAAAGGTGGCGGTGCCATCTGGGATAGCAATGAGATAGGTAAAATAAAAGCAACCTGTGAATCCCTCGGGCTTCCTTTGCATTTAGATGGTGCAAGGTTGTTCAATGCGCTGGTTGAGACTAATCAATCACCACAATCGCTAGGTAAACAGTTCGATACGATTTCCATTTGTTTGAGCAAAGGTTTAGGATGTCCTGTAGGTTCCCTTTTAATTGGAAATGACGATTTTATATCCAAATCAAGAAGGGTGCGCAAAGTGTTTGGAGGCGGAATGCGACAGGCGGGAATTATCGCAGCTGCAGGAGTGTTCGCTCTCAATAATAACATAGAGAGGTTAAAGGATGATCACAAGCGAGCAAAAATTTTGGCAGACCTATTGCAAATGCAATCTTGGGTTTATAATGTGATAGACGTTGACACTAATATTATTGTTTCGGAGCTTTCACAACCAGATGATCAGAAAAAATTGATTGATCGATTAGGTTTATTAGGTATCGGTTGTGTTGGTTTTGGGCCAGGTAGAATTAGATTTGTTACACATTTAGATATATCCGATGACGACATTAATCAATGTGAGGATTTATTCAAAAAAATATAAGATTATGAAAATTAGAATTGGGATTATCGTTTTGTTGACCACGTTATCAAGCACTTTTTTTAGTTCCTGTGAGGAACTTGGTTTGGGAGATTTAACAGAAATCGAACTATCCGAGGAAACAGTTATTCAAGGATTACGTGAGGCTTTAAAAGTTGGAACGGATACTGCGGTTTCAAATTTGAGTGTGGCAGATGGGTATTTTGCTGATGAGGCGGTCAAGATTCTGTTGCCGGAAGAAGCGCAAGTGGTCTACGATTATTTGAGTTATCTACCTACTGACTTAGTAGATCAAAATATTCTAGCCATAAATCGTGCTGCCGAGGATGCTGCGAATGAGGCTGCTCCAATATTTGTTGATGCTATCACTGAGCTTACCATTCAGGACGGGATGGATATATTACATGGGGATGATACTGCAGCCACTTCTTACTTAAAGGGTAAGACATACCAAAACTTATATGATGCGTTTAAACCAAAAATTGACGTGAGTTTGAACAAGGAAATTGTGCTTGGCCTGTCGGCAGAAAGTCTTTATTCAAAGCTGATTAACACGTATAATTTAGCTAGCATTAACGGATTTCTTTTTGATGAAATCACCACTAACTCACTAAGTGAACATACTACAAATCGTGCACTACGTGGTTTATTCATTAAGGTAGGGGATGAAGAAAAGCTAATTCGAGAAAACCCAGCTCATCGCGTTTCTGAAATCTTAGAAACTGTTTTTGCAGAACAGGATTAGTCCTGGTTTTCTGCTTTAGGCAGCTGAATAGCTTCATGGTTTGAGGCGTCTGGCATGGCGATATTTGTATGTATCGAAATGGTAGGGACAATTTGGGTGATATCAATGTTTTCAATCGTTTCTCCTGGTCCAATATTCCAGCCATAAAAAATCAATGGAACATGGGTGTCATAGGAATATGAAGAACCATGAGTAGTTCCTTGTTTACCGTAGCTCATCCAACCAGGTAGGTATTGGATCATTATATCTCCAGAGCGAAGTGGACTCCATCCCATCGAAGCAAGTTTTGAAAATTGGTCAGGCGGTAGGGCATGCTGTAGTTGCTTATAATCCAAAACATTTGCAATGCCATTAAAACTCATAGCGAATTCACGAATTGATGCGCTCACTTCCTTGATGTCAATTTTATTCGATTTCATTAAGTCCTTATTCAAAAAGACTTGTTGGTTGGAATAATTAAGAATTAATCCATCAATACCAAAATCAGTAGACAAAGCTTTGTTCATTCCAATTTTGAAACTTTCGAGATCGAAGTAATCCACCGAAAAGCCATTGTCTTGAGCGTATTTAGGAACTGGAGCTGCCGCGTGATCTGCGGTCAGAAACAATACATAGTTTCCTTCACCGACCCTTTTATCTAAAGCATCAATCAATTGAGCGATTTCCAGATCAAGTTTGATGTAAGTATCTTCAATTTCCATGGATTGAGGTCCGAACATATGACCGATCATGTCTGGTGATGAAAAGGATATTGTCAAAAGGTCCATATAGTCATCTTGTCCTAATTCCTCATTGATAATACACTGTTCAGCAAAACGCCTTAAATAGGTGTTCCCAAGGGGAGTGCAGGCAAAAGAGTAATATGAGTTTTCTGCGATTGCTCGTTTAACATCATATGGAAAAATAGGCTGCTCATTCAAGATGAGTGGTTTTTCGTAAGGCGTATTGTCGCTTGTACTTTCAGTGTAAAGTTCTGGAGCCAAGGAAAGGTCCCAACCTAGATCAGCGAGTTTATCCGCTTGATTTTTGTTATTAAACTGGGTAACCCATTTTGGAAGTTCATCAAAATAATGTGAGCTTGAAATCATTTTGCCTGATTCATAATCCATCCAGTAGGCGGCATTGGCAGAATGCCCTGCGGGTAAAATGGCTCCTCGATCTTTAATTGAAATTCCTATAGATTTTCCTTTGAAGAGGCTTGCCATTCTTACTGCATCTCCAAGGCTAGGAGCTAGCATATTTTTTGGTGACATTTTGCCGCTTTCATTCTCTGTTCCGATAGATTTGACAGAACTGTCAGCAACGCAATAAATGAATCCCGATGATTTTTTATCATACCAAGAATTTGCAATAATGCCATGTTCCATTGGTGTGGTGCCTGAATAAATGGAAGCGTGTCCCGGTCCTGTGTAGGTTGGGATGTAGTTGTAGTGGGTGTTTTTACAGAAATACCCATCCTTCTTTAGCTTTTTGAATCCGTCATTTTCGAATTTCTCCCAAAACCTATATATATAGTCAGTGCGCATTTGATCTATAACAATGCCTACTATCAACTTAGGTAGTTCCTGTGCGTGAACGGCTATGGACGAAAACAATAATATCGCAACGAGTAGTGATTTCATTTAATGGATTTAGAAATAAGATAGAGAAGAAATAAACAAAGCAATACACTGAAGATTACATTGATTCCTGCCCAAAATAAATGTCCGTTTTTGATTAATTGAAAGGTTTCTAAACTAAACGTGGAGAATGTACTGAAGCCACCACAAAATCCGATGACCAAAAAGTAGTATGAAAGGCTTGAGCTAGGAACTAAGAACCTAAGGGCAATTATTCCGACTAGCGTGGTACTAAAAACATTTGCTAGAAGGGTCGCGATTGGAAAAAGAGAAAATTCAAAACTTAGGAAAAGGCGACTGATTGCAAATCTCAAAACGCTTCCCAATCCTCCGCCAATAAAAACCAATAGCCAATTCATATAGTGGGTTTCAATACTAGGGGTAGAATTTTTTTGTAAATCCAAAAGACAGTAAGGCCAACTACTATTCCAAGTGTTATCCCACCAACCACATCTCCAATATAGTGCTTTCCAAGATAGACGCGGGAGTAACTATTCAATATTGCATAACACACAAAAATGATGGAAATCCATTTGTTCTTTGAAAATAATGAAGCTAACATCGCTACTGAAGCAGTATTGGCGGCATGAGAAGATACAAAACCAAACTGTCCTCCACAGCCAGCTGGCAGGTGCAACAATGTCATAACACCTAGCTCATGACAAGGTCTGAGTCTTTCAAAACCATATTTCATCGCTACTGAAATTTGATCTGAAGCCGCAATGGCAATTCCAATGCTGAATAACATAACTACAAAGACTTTGAGACCATAGGTACGATACATATATAATGCAAGTATTGCATATAACGGCAGCCAGGTAAGGCGCTCACTGATGAGAGTGAATATGATATCAGTAGTGGGGCCGTGCCAATGATTAATGCCCGTTGAAAGCGTGATATCCAGTTCTTTCAACAATTCTAGCATGTCAAATTAGGCTATAACCGCTTCGGTTTCTTTCACCGCAGCTTCGATTAAACCTTTAAACAATGGATGTGGGTTAGCCACAGTGCTTTTGTATTCGGGGTGAAATTGAACGCCAATGAAGAATGGATGGTTAGGTAGTTCAACAATCTCGACCAAGCCACTTTGTGGATTCATACCAGAGAAAATCATTCCAGCTTTTTCCATTTCATCCTTGTATTCATTGTTGAATTCAAATCGGTGGCGATGTCGCTCGCTTATCTCAGTTCTGCCATAGACTCTATGAGCTAGAGTATTAGGGGTAATTTCGCAAGCATATGCACCTAGGCGCATTGTTCCTCCCATGTCAATCACAGACTTCTGATCTTGCATAAGATCAATAACTGCGTGATCAGTCTTGGAGTCCATTTCTGATGAGTTGGCATCGTTTAGTGACAAGACATTTCGCGCAAATTCGATGACTGCACATTGCATCCCCAAGCAAATTCCTAGGAATGGGATTTTGTTTTCGCGCGCATACTTAATGGATACAATCTTTCCCTCTAAACCTCGTCTGCCAAAACCTGGTGCAACAATGATTGCTTGTACGCTTCCTAATTGTTCGGCTACATTTGCTCTGTTAATTTCTTCTGAATGAAATGAAACGATTTCGATTGAACATTCATTGGGAACTCCAGCATGAACTAGCGCTTCAAGGATGGATTTATACGCATCTTGAAGTTCAACATATTTACCAACAAGTCCAACTTTAATTGAACGCTTTGGGTTTTTGAATTTCGTTAGAAAATCAGTCCAGTTTTTAAGCGTTGGTTCGTCTCGGAATTGAAGTTTAAGTCTTTCAAGAACTACTTGATCTAACTTCTCCTCTTTCATCAGCAAGGGAACGTCATAAATTGTATCAGCATCACGCGATTCGATCACGGCATTTTCACTCAGATTGCAGAAAAGGGCGATTTTCCGCTTTTGTTCATCATTAAGTTCATGCTCTGTTCTGCAAACCAATATATCTGGTTGAATTCCTTGGGATTGAAGTGTTTTTACAGAGTGTTGAGTAGGCTTTGTTTTTAGCTCACCGGCAGCCTTTAGATATGGAATAAGTGTGAGGTGTATGACCATGACATTATCGAATCCACGCTCGTATCGAAACTGTCTTACAGCCTCGATGTATGGCAATGATTCAATGTCTCCTACGGTACCACCGATTTCGGTGATTACTATTTCATAGCTACCTGTATTACCCAATTTGGTAACACAGTTTTTGATTTCATCCGTTATGTGAGGGATGATTTGAACTGTCTTGCCTAAATAATCTCCCTTGCGCTCTTTGTCAATTACTGTTTGATAGATTCTTCCAGTTGTGACATTGTTCGCTTGTGATGTAGGAACGTTAAGGAACCTTTCGTAGTGACCAAGATCTAAATCTGTCTCAGCTCCATCGTCAGTTACATAGCATTCGCCATGTTCATAAGGATTTAGTGTTCCTGGATCTACGTTGATATACGGGTCCAGTTTTTGGATTGTGACAGAGTAACCTCTGCTTTGTAGAAGCTTAGCTAATGAGGCAGAAATAATGCCCTTTCCAAGCGATGAGGTAACTCCTCCGGTAACGAAAATATACTTTGTTGACACCCGTATTGAATTCTTTAAATACGGGAATCAAAAGTAAAAACTCCACCGCCTTTAGAGGGGTTATTTCTGAAAAGATTTAAATATTCGATGAACAAGCTGGATTTCAATCTAGAAACTCAGACTTATACCTGCAGAAGGCATAAAAGGAAGCTGATTCACCCTTTCGAAGTTTACTCGATCAAAATAGAAAATATTAGCTCGATTATAAGCATTGGTTATACCAATGTTAGCTTCCAAAATTGAATTTACGGAGAGAACAAATTCTCGTTTCAGGGTAACGTCTAGACGATGATAATAAGGAAGTCTACCACCGTTTAAATCATCATAAATGATTCCAACATTACCGTTTGTGTTTTGGATGTTAGTTCCAGTGCCATCAGTGAAGTCAAATTGCTCATAGAATCCCAGAGTCTGTGTAAATGGAAATCCAGAACCCATGTTCCAGCGCGCGTTAAACTCCCAAAGTCGCGTTTTTCCAAATTCGTATGAACCGACAAAGTTCACATTGTGTCTTCGATCAAAAACGGGTGAATAAGACTGAATGCCATCCCATCGGGTTACCTTACCAAGTGAATAAACCGCATAAAGATTCAGGTCTTTCTTGTCGTATTTAAGCACAAAATCAACTCCGTATGCGTCTCCGGTTTCAATTATAAAGTCCTTTTTCAACTCATCGGGACGGTCGGCATTAGCATCGTCATCATTGAAGATTTTATTTCGGTTGATGTTCGTCACCTGCGTGAATTGCTTGTAGTAGCCTTCAACGTTCAAGTTAATGTGCTTACTCAGGTCAAATTCTGCACCTAAAATAAAATGATTTGCTTTTTGTAAAGCGTGCTTGATTTCTCTTGTTCCTCCATCTTCCAAAATCATATCCTTTTGAAGATTGTCTGGTCCAGCTAAATACCCGTTAAATAGGTTTACAACGTCTCGATCACTGTTTGCAGCAATCAAATTCTGACTATACACTCCGGCAGCACCTTTCAACCGAATGTTGTCTGTTACATTATACTTCGCTCCGATTCTTGGCTCAGGAGACAGCGTACTTAAGGATGCATAATAATGCAAACGCATACTAGGATCTAGAATGAGTTTACCTAGTTTCTTTTTATATCGAATGTAAAAGGCTAACTCAGTAGTGCTTTGTTGCTGCTCAATCACACGGTTAACCTCATTGGTGAATTTGTAATCCGTAGAAAATCCAACGACCTCTAAACCATATTTGACATCGTCCTCGCCAATGAAATAGGTGAAGTTTAATCCACCATTAAAGCCATTGATCGAACTTCTTCTATCAGCATTTACGCCATTTTCTACCAGGTTAATATTATATGCTGAATAAGCAAAGTTTCCATCAATTAAAACTGGACTTCCTCCAGGAATCAGAATGAAGTTACCTCCAACACCTGCATTATTCCAATTCAGGTCAGAGATGGCTTTATACTTTACTCTGTCATCAAAATAAAGTCCGAAAATGTTGGCCTTGCTTCCGTTTTCACCATTAAATGTCACCTTCCCATAAAGGTCTGTATACCGAAATGGAAGTCCGTCTTCATCTATGTAGTTATAGATAACCTTAGAGCTTTGATCTAAATAACTGTGTTTGGCTGAGGCGATATAAGAAATACTACTTCCACCTATTTTCTCAGGTCGAACCAACGGCCCTTCTACATTCAGTTTTGTTCCAAAGGTGCTTACTGAAACATTTCCATGAAATTCATTGTAATTTCCATCAATCGTTGTGATATCCATTATAGATGAAATTCGACCACCATAATTTGCCCCATAACCACCAGTATAGACATCGGCATTTCTAATGATATCTGTGTCGAAGACCGAGAAAAGACCAATGGAGTGAAATGGATTGTAAACGATCATGCCGTCTAAAAGAACTTTGTTTTGCACTGGCGAGCCGCCTCTAATGTATAACTGGCCACCTTGATCACCCGTGAAAATCACTCCCGGAAGTACTTGCATATACTGCGCAATATCAGCTTCTCCACCAATGCTCGGTAATTTCTCTATTTCCTTAGGAGTAATTTTTTGAACAGACATTTTGACCTCCGATTGAGCTTCAATTTTGTCGGCCGATATCTCCACTACATCTAGCTCTTGAGCCTGCGATTCTATGAAAAGTTTCTTATTGATTATTTGACCTTTACCAACAGTTACTGACTCATCTGCACTCCCGTAGCCAAGGGCTGATACTGAAATGACATAGTCTCCAGGTGGTATCTTAGAAATATTGTAGTATCCATTTACATCGGTAGATGCACCAATCTGTGTTCCTTTTAAAAACACATTTGTAAAAATGATCGGTTCTCCAGTGTTTTTATCATAAACAAAACCTCGGATAGTACCAGTTTGAGTAAGACCAATGAATTGAATGGACAAGAAAAATGTAAGCAACAACCACCTCATACAAAGAGAATCTAATTAAGCCGCCAAAAATAGCATTACAGTTAGTGCAGAAAACATTACTTGGTCAACTGAACGTATGGATTATTGACGGCAGATTCTCACGCTTAACGGTAGATTACAATTTACCAGCTCTATTAAATGCGTTAATGTAATAAGGGCTGTTCAGGTTGCTGATAATCACTCCTTTGCTGGAACTGGCGTGAACAAAGTGTCCATTTTGAAGGTAAACTCCCACGTGTGAGTGTTTTTTACCTTCAATATCGAAAATCACTATGTCGCCTTCTTCCATGGAGTTTTTTGATACTGACTTAGATTTATCTGCAATTTCCTTTGTCGTCCTTGGTATTGACATGTGATAAACTTGATTATATAAACTATTTACGAAGCCTGAACAATCTACTCCAGAGGTGGATAAACCACCATATTTATAGGGTGTTCCGTACCAATGGTCGATAAACTTATATAAAGATTCATTTGTGATTTGATTTGGAGATACGCCTAAAATCCCCGCATATTTTATTTGAATGGGAGAATGTGATTCCTTATTTTTTTCGTTCGATTTTGCATTCTTGGATGCGGTGTGTTTATGACTCTTGCAGGAAGTGAATACACTTGAAATCACAAGCATTGCAATAAGTGTTTTTCGAAAAAACGTCATCCAGCTAAACTACCTTGCTTATTGGTTCTAAACTTTGAATGACAAAGAAATTGTTGACAATCCAATACCTAAAAACTGAGGATTATTTAGAAATCACTAATCGATGTGTCTCGATGTTAGAGCCAAGATCCAGTGACAAATAATAAATACCATTGACCAAGCTTTCCAAGTTGAACTGTTCAGTTGAACTAGCAATTCCTGACTTTATTAGTGTGCCATCTATCGAGTATACATTATAATTGGCTGTAGCCAGTATTCCAGAAATATTGAAAACGCCAGCAGAAGGATTAGGTTGGATTTTAACCCTATTCTGTGCTTGATCATCGATTCCTGTTGCGCTATTCAACTCGATCAAAGGACCACCTGCGGTTTTTGCCGTAAAAATCCCAATACGATTGGTCGAGTCACTTTGATTTGTATCGACAAAACCAGATAAAATCCATGTCTGCGCTTCACCACCCAATTGTGAAAGTGTAGCTCGATATGATTTGATGATAGATTCAGCATCCACATTTTTTAAAATGATCTCATAATTTGCCGCTGGAATGGTTTGGTAATCAGTTATTTCTCCAAATAGGGTTTGATTAAAAAGTGTTGAGTTTATCTGCGAGACTTCATCGATAAATACTGCATCAAGGTCTGTAGCTCCGTGAGCAAATGCAATTTCACAGTTGTATCCAGTATTTGCACTTTTCTTTGACTCAAATGTTGAGATGGAGAGTGGTTTGAACGGGGTAATCGATGTATTGCCTAAACCGTTTACAATTGAAACATATGATTTGCCAGACTCAAGTTGAGCGTGATACGTTGAAAGACTATCATCCACCGAGGACGAGTTTGCTGGTGCTACGGATAGTTCAAATGGAATTCCGGAGGGAACATTCAAATAGCCAGTGGCATTGCGATATTTGAGCTGATCCACAATTAAATTTCCATTCACGTAAAAATCTAAACTGGTAAGGGATGGGTCGGCTGAATTATGAATGATCTGTAGGCTTGCAGTTGCATTATTCAGCGGAATAAAAACGCCACCTTGGGATCGTACAATTGACAAACTCAGTGCGGGCCCATTCAAGTTTTGCGATCGATTGACAAATCCTGTAAGCACCAAGGTAAAAGCACTATCACTAAGCATTTGATCTCCAAGGTTAAATGCGATTTCACGTATAACCTGTGTGCTCGAGCTATCTCTTAGGCGAAGGATGTAATTGAATGACTCTAATGAATTGTATTCAGTTCCTGTAGCAAAATCCAAGTCATTGGCTAGAAGGTTGTTATTGATCGTGATTTCCGCTAAATCAATTTTACCTATGTCAGACGATCCATTGAAAACGATGAAATCTGAATAACCTGTGTAGTTTGATTCATTTCTCAAGGCCATTGATTTTGTAAGGGTCAAAGGTTTAAGAGGAGTATAGCCATTAGAAACTGACCCAGAAATGTAAAGCTGGAATTTATCCGCTGAATTAAATGATAACGAATCTGAATAAAGACACCCAATCGTGTCATTGCTGTTAGCATTGCAAATAGATATTCGGTATCCTGTATTTGTATCTAACGCAAACAGGCTGGTTGATGTGCGAAAACTTACATTGTCAAACACCTTGACAGAATCAATCCAAACATCCACTTCTGATAAGGCAGAGTCAGCAGAACAGTGAACTATTTGGATTTGCGCAACCTGTCCGAGTAATGGAAGGACACCGATAAAGGTGAAAAACAGATAGATGATTGATAAACGCAACGTGTAAAATTATGGCGTGAAGATAACTAAGACAATAAATTATCTGTGCTCGCTGGATACAATTGATTTCAAAGGGTGCTTATTGATTTTGAATGTGTTATTTTGATAGATAAAGCAGAATGATGAAGAACATCAGAATATTACTAATGTCTTTGATTCTCTTGTTTGGAGGTAATTATCTTCTTGCACAAGACCAACCAAAAATTGACAGCCTATTTCAAGTCTTGCGCACATCAAAACAAGACACAAATAAGGTGTTATTGCTTTATGAACTGAGTCGAGAGTTTTTTAATAATGACATCGTTGGATCAGAGAAATATGCAAACCGAGCCTTATTTCTTTCTGAAAAGCTTGGTTATAAACGCGGAATTGCACTTTCCTATACCAACCTTGGGATAATAAACTATTACAAGGCTATTTATGGTGTTGCTCTTTCTTATCATGAACGATCCTTAGAATTGATGTCAGAAATTGGGGATAAAAAAGGAATGGCCGGTTCGCACAATAACAAGGGCGCGGTGTACACACAGCAGGCAAATTATTCCAAAGCAATTGAGGAATACTTGAACTCTCTTAGGATAATGGAAGACATCAGCAACGAAGAAGGAATGGGAAAGTCCTACAATAATATCGGGTTGGTGTATTATCTGCAGGGTAATTACCCTGAGGCAAAAAACTATTATCTAAAGGCACTGGAAATATTCAGGAAACGAGGCGATATGGCACGAGTTTCGGATATCTTGAATAACATGGGTTTAATTGCTTATGAAGAGGGGGATTACGATGGTTCACTGGAATTTCACATGAATTCATTGGAAACGCGCAGAACTCTTGGGAATAATCGTGGTCAAGCCACTTCGTATACCAATATTGGTGATGTGTATGCTGCCACTGAAGGTTTTGAAAAAGCACTTGAATACCAGAAAAAGGCGCTCGCAATACAGGAGGAACTAGGAGATAAGAAAGGTATGCTAAGTTCGATGAAAGGAATCGGAACTGTGTATTCGCTAACTGGAAAAAAAGAAGAAGCCTTGGAGTACATGAATGAGGTACTCGAACTGTCAACAGAAATTGGCGCCAACAGAGAATTGAGAGATGCTTACAACGAAATCAGCAATATATATACTGACATGGGTAAGTATGAGGAAGCTCTAAAGTATAAGGCGAGATATTCGGAGATTAAGGACACATTGTTTAGTGAGCAGACTGTGGAAATTGCCTCAAACATCGAGGCTAAGTTTGAAAATGAAAAGAAGGCGAAGGAAATTGAAATTTTACGGAAGGAAAATGAGATACAAGACCTGGAGTTAGCGCGCAATCGATTACTCATCATCGCATCAATTGGTGGCTTGTTTTTAGCGATAATATTCATCATTATTTTCGCTCGAATCAATAGAGATAAGCGCAAGGCAATGCAATTGCTGCAAAAGCAAAATGAAAATATTCTGAAGCAAAAGGAGGAGAAGGAAGTGCTTCTGAAGGAGATTCACCACCGAGTTAAGAATAACTTACAGGTTATTAATAGTTTGATTCGCTTGCAATGCGCCTATACAGATGATCAGGAGGCATTAGACTTATTCGATGAATGTCAGAATCGAATTATTTCGATGGCCTTGATACATGAAAAAATGTACGAAGCACATAATTTGAATAATATCAATATAAAGGAGTATGTCAGCCAATTGGCAGGTAACTTGTTGCGAAGCTATAGGCTCAATCAAAGAATTAATCTTGATGTTGAGGTCTTTACAGAGCAACTTAGTCTAGACACACTTGTACCACTCGGATTTTTGCTTAACGAGCTCATATCTAATTCATTGAAACACGCTTTTGAAGGACGTGAAGAGGGCACGATCACGGTGAAGTTGAGCAAAAATGAAGAGAACCTGTTTGAACTTTATGTTGGTGACAATGGGGTTGGCCTGCCTAGAGACTTTTCTTTTAAGAGTGCGAATACTTTGGGTATGGAGTTAATCGAAACTCTGACGGATCAATTAGATGGCACAATCACAAGAATGCCTGAAGAGGGTAGTTATTTTAAGATTTTATTTAAAGGGCTTGAACAACAACGAGCCGATATTCGGAATGCAATGAAATCCGAGTCTGACCTTGCCGCTTAAAGAGATATTAGGCCTTCTATTTCTGTTGATCTTACATAGCGTTCAATTACTTCATTTGGGCTAATCATCATCTCTTTGGCTGATACGCTTATGAATTTTCCAGTTCGACTTTGGTTCAAAGTCACTTGTGCCTCTGGACCAAATAATGCCTCGACCTGCGCAAGTTTTTGATTGTCATTTGGGACGATAAACTTGAAGAGATATAGCTGTGGCCAGTTGCCTTGTTCTTCAAGTTTGATTCTGAGACTTTCAAATTCGCTTTTTGGTGAATCACTCATCAACGATCAATTTAAAGCCAACACCATGGACGTTCATGATTTTAACGCGTTCATCAAGTTTTAGATACTTCCTGAGTTTGGTGACAAATACGTCCATAGACCGGCCTAAGAAATAATCATCGCTACCCCAAACTACCGTTAAGGCCATTTCTCTGGTTAAAACTTGGTCTTTGTGAAGGCATAGCATGCGCAAGAGTTCTGCTTCTTTTTTTGTGAGTGTTTTCTCGGCTTCTTTATGAATCAGGTTGAGATTTGGATAATCAAATTGGAATTGTCCTAGTTCAAATACATCGCGTTTTGGACGATCTTCGTCTTTATCTTGGTTTGATCTTTTTAGAATCGCCTTGATCCGCAGATTAAGTTCATCAAAACTGAAAGGCTTGGTCATGTAATCATCAGCCCCGACATTGAATCCTTTGATCTTATCCTCTGTTAAACTTTTTGCTGTTAAGAATAAAATAGGCACATCAGCATTGATTTTTCGAATATCCTCGGCTAATGTAAATCCGTCTTTCTTAGGTAACATAACATCTAGAATACAAAGGTCATAACCTGTATTATAAAACTTCTGAAATCCAGCATATCCATCCTTCTCAAGATCGGTGCTATAGCCTTCATTTCTGAGATGATCCTGAATAACAAATCCTAGATTCAGATCATCTTCAACAAGAAGGATTTTAGTTCTTTCTTTTTTACTCATGTGGCTTATTTAACAATTTCTATACCGAAAGGTAGAAATACCTCAAACGCTGATCCGGAGTTTGAAGTATTCTTCAATTTTACATTTCCTCCGTGTGCCTGCGAAATTGATTTGACATAATGCAAACCAAGCCCAAACCCTTTTACATTGTGAATGTTTCCGGTAGGTATTCGAAAGAATTTTTCGAAAATCATTTTTTGATACTCCTTGGGTATACCGGGTCCATTGTCCTCTATGGTGATATACACACCTTTTTCGTCCGATTTTGTCGAAACTATAATTTTTGGTTCTGCTTTAGCATACTTTGCAGCATTGTCCAACAGGTTATATAGAATATTGGTTACGTGCATTTCATCTGCGAAAATGCGCTGGTTTTTGGCATTCAATACCGTCTTAATTTCTATGTTTTCATTTTCAAAATTGAGCTGGATGGTTGGGATAGCCAACTCAATAAGCTCGTGCACATCACAATCTTTTTTGCGCAATTCAATTTCCTCTTTTTCAAGCCTGGCCACTTGCAGGACCCGCTCAACTTGCGTTTGCAATCGTTGATTTTCAGTTTTGATTATTTGAGCGTAGGCGCGAAGTCGCTCTGGATTATCAATAACATTTGGATTCAGCAGAACATCGCTTGACAGTGCAATTGTGGATATCGGTGTCTTTAGCTCGTGTGTCATGTTATTGATGAAGTCTGTCTTTATTTCAGAAAGACGCTTTTGTTTGAGGATTGCGTTGATGATGTATGTGAAAAAACCTAAAACAACAATCAGAATGAAACTGGAAACCATCCAAAACTTCATTTCGCTCAAAACTTCGATTTGAAGAGTTGGGAAGAACACTGAGAAGTAGTGGCCATCGTCATTCCAACTCATATCGGGTGCACTTTGCATATCATCCGCTGGATCTTCTTCGTTTGTGACCACCTTGGTGAAGACGACAGAATCATTAAAGCAATTGTAAATGCTGTATTGAAAATCATAATTGATCTCACGATTCAAAAACTCAGTTTTGAGCATGCTTTCCAGATAGTATGGCTGGAGTTCTTCGTTGATTTGAACTCGATAGAAGTTCTCAGAGACTAATTTGACAGGGTCGACTAAAAAGGTTGAGTCACCGCTGTGTTTTTGAATGCTTTGTACAACATCGATCAATGCTAATTCAATCTCGTGTTTCGATTGTTGATCCGCAATTTGATATGCTTTTCTGACCCATACTATTTGAGTGCTGACCAGACCAATAAATATCACTGAGGCCAGAATAATAATAATGCGTATTGTCAGTCTAGTCATAACAGAGCAAACTTAATCTCGGTGTTTTCTCGAATAAGAAACTTAACGTGGAATTAACGACTGAGTTACAGAATACTAGCTAGTTCTTTCCAAAATCGTTGCACTGGAAACCCAACAACGTTGTAGAAGTCACCGTGAACTTCTTTTATTCCAATGTATCCAATAAACTCTTGTATTCCATAAGCTCCCGCCTTATCCAATGGAGAATAATTATCTAAATAGAAATCAATTTCTTCTTCAGTCAATTCATGGAAAACCACTTCTGTCATCTCAGCGAATGAATGTTGACTTGAATTGGTAGAAAGGCATACAGCGGTGTAAACTCGATGTGTTGATCCTCCAATTTCTTGCAACATCGCTTTTGCCTCAATCAGATTAATGGGTTTATTTAATACATGGTCATTAATCCAAACAACCGTGTCTGCTGTCACTAGAATTTCATTTTCCTTTAGTGCATTTAAGTGCGGTTCTGCTTTCAGCTTAGCCAAATAAAGCGGAATGTCCTCCGACCGCAGATGTGCTGGAAATTCTTCTTCTACTTCAAAAGTTTGAACCCTATAGTTGAGCCCTAAAGACTTAAAGATGGCTTGGCGTCTTGGCGATTGACTGGCCAAAACGAACTCTACGTTGCGTGCTTTAGATAGTTGGCTCATCCGAAAAAATAGGATTCGATACTCTGTTTCAGAAAGAACATGCTTACAACCAGTAGAACAACCATTGCGTTATTCAGGTTCGCAGATCTCTTAAATTGAGGTTTTGTTTTTGCCATATATATGACACTGATTTGTACGATCATTCCGAGAATGATGGCAACTACAATGGATGTGATCTGCACTGAATGTACACTCAAATACAAATTGTAAATACCGGAAAGTAGGAGTGCGAAAGTGGCGTAAAGAAAGATGAGTAGAGTTTTTGTGGACTTAATTCCTAAAGAGATGGGTATGGTGTTTCCACCGTATGCCTTATCTCCTTTCATGTCAATTATATCTTTAGTGATTTCTCTAATAAGAGTTAAAAAGCCGAATAGAAGGGAATATCCAATAATCCAATATGCAGGAATGTTAAAGATGGAGAAGCCAAGTTCGGATATGATTTCTGGGTGAGCTTTATTCTGCAGTGGAATTTCAAACAAGCCCACTATTAATGGTACAAATGCAGCTAACAAGGCGATAATAATATTTCCTGCAAGAAAAACCTGTTTCAGGTTTGTGCTATAAAACCAAAGCGCGAAAATGATGAACAAAAAAATCGTATTCATTTTCCACATTCCTTCCACGTAGCTAACATATGTCGCCAGGATGAATCCAATTGCCGTCATTCCAATATGTAACGCCATGGCTATCCTTCGTTTGATGACTCGATCCAGCACGACTAATTTGGGCTTGTTTAATCGATCAATCTTAGCGTCAAAATAATCGTTGATGGCGTAGCCCCCGCCAGCAATAAGGATACTAGATAATACAAGAATGGCGAAATTCAGATCGCCCATGATCAAATCAAATCCATTGATTTTAAGCATAGGTTCAAGCACGAAATAGCGCACCGAATATTGGATAATAGCGATCAGAATCAGAATTGGAAATCTGACTAGTTTAAAGTATGCGTAAATCACCATGTGAATTCCGCGAAGTTATCAGGGTTTTCGACCTGATCGTACCAATTTCCATGACTTCGCATTACTTTTTCAATGATGTCTCGTGCGCATCCCATACCGCCTGTTAGTAGGCTAACATATTTACTGATGTTTTTCACTTCCTGACTTGCATCCGAGGGGCACGCGGGTAATCCAACCTTCGTCAAAACGCATAAATCTGGAATGTCATCACCCATGTACATAATCTCATCTGAATGCAGTGAATGGGAATACATGAAGTCTTCAAGTGCCTCATCTTTATGCAAAGCACCTAAGTATATATCGGTAATTCCGAGTGCTGCCAATCTTTCTTTAACCTGAATACTCTTGCCACCAGTAATGATCCCCACTGTGTAACCTTTTTTTATTGCCATTTGAAGCGCGTAACCATCCTTTGAGTGCATTTGTCTCATTTGCTGACCATCAGGTAGCAACACCACTTGACCGTTAGTGAGAACGCCATCCACATCAAATACAAAAGCTTTGATCGCACTAAAATGATCTAAATAACTCATAGATTTTGAATTCCTTTTGTAAACAAACTATAGAATTCTTTCATTTCTGGATGTTGCTCTAAGGAGTCGAGATGATTTTCTAAAATTTCTATGTCATTCCGAATAGCTGGCCCTGTTTGAGAATTTTCAGGACCTAGCTCAAACCCTTTGCGAATGGCCTCTGCCATCAAGGGTTGAACAAGTCTAGTGTCCAAATTATTCATTCGTAAGAAATCAAAAATCAATCGAATTAAATGATTTGGGAAGTTAGAACTGAACACACCAGTTATGTGAAGCATTTTTCTTTGTTCGTCCGTTAACTGTTTAACTGAACCACCAATTGTAGTGGCGATTTCGTTCAGTACTTGTTTTTGAGTTTCTATCTCGCTTTCAGTGAAAATGGGGACATCATTCCAGTTTGCCTCAAAACCTGCTGTGAATGTTTGGAATGGATAGAAAACCCCATCAATAAACCTCGTGGCAAATTGGGTTGTACTTCCTGAAGTGTGAACAACTACACAATCATTTTTCAAACCATTATGGGCTACTAATTCTTCTATACTCGTTTTAATGAGATTGTCCGAACGGCAAATGAATATCAAGTTAAGGTCATTGTCTAAATCGTTGATTCGATTAAGAATTTGAGCATTGATTAATTTTCCAAATTCTTTATTCTGAGGTTGCCTTGATGTAACAATTTGGTGAATGTTATATCCAGATTTGGTCAATTTGAGCCCGAGATTCCAGCCTAAATTGCCAAGTCCGACTATGCCAATTTTCAGAGAAGAATTCATTTTCTACGAATTCGTTGCCAAACAGATAGAAAAGAGCCAAGTCCCATAACAATACAACCCAACCAAAGGATATTAATTCCAGGAAAGACGATGGCTTTCATTACAATGAAATCATTGAATTTAGGTGCTTCTTCCAGGATTCTGAATTTGAAGCTTTCATTTTCAGGATCGATTCCATCAAAACTGATTTTTATTCCAAGATCTGGAATGCTATCTGGGACTGTCATCGAAAACTCTCTATTGCGAAGTACAAACAATGGTTCAAGCTGATGGGCCTTTGTGTTAACGTCAAAGAGTGTGAAGTGTGCACCTATTGCGAGGTCGTTTTCGGTCAAACCCCCAAATCTTTTTTGAGGTGTTCTGTCGAGACTGTCAAACACCATAAAACTCGTTTTCGTGAAAATGGTATCTCCGAGTCCGACAGAATGCTCCTCCAAAATAGCATCTTCACTTTTATCCTCTAATTCAGCGTAGGAAATATGTGTATATATATCCTTATGCAAGTAATGTTTGGTGTATGGTTCAGCCACATTCCCCATTCTAGGGTTTAACTGGAGGTAAGGATATAAGGTAAACTGTTTTTCGAGTTCGCCAGATTCATTGGGCTGCATATATTCTACCTCATAGTGTATGAAGTTATCCTCAGCTCGCTTTCCTCTATATGAAACAAAGAAGTCACCCATAATTAAGGTGTCATTTTGCATTAAGAGTATATTTTCATTATTACTGAAGTCCTCACCAAGAACAGAGATGTCATACAAGCTGCTATTGGTAGAAATCACCTCACTTTCTGTGGTGCTAATGAGAACACCAAGCAACAATAAGCCGAACCCAATGTGCGCAATACTGGCCGATGCCGATTTCATTTTCCCTTTTAGAAAAAGCAACCAATAATGAGTGTTTGCGGTTGTCGCGAGCAGACTGGTAAATAGCAAAGCAATGTAAATTGGGTTTCGCATTTCCATAGCAATAGCGCTGGCCACAGCGATTATAGTCGATAGACCTGCCGAAATGCTAATGTTTTTCCAAAATGATCGCATATCGGTTTTGGTGTATTTCAAATACTGTCCAATTGCTAAAAGTAAAGAGGTGATAATCGCAAATGGAGTTATCCATTGATTGTAGTAGTCAATGCGTTCCCCTGTGGTGGCCAAATTTGTTCCAAAGAGTTTATTAATTACTGGAAAAGAAGTGCTAAAGCTGATGATAAACGCTGCCACCAAAAGAATGAGAGATGACACGAACATCCAGAATTCACGAGAAGTAATGGACTCCTCCTTTTCATGAGTTGGAAAACGCTTGTAATTAATAGCTATCAAAACGATAGATAGTACGCAGAAGAAAATCAAGCTGACGGCAAGCTGCCCAGTCATGCCAAGGTCGGTAAAAGAGTGAACGCTAGTGTCTCCAAGCACTCCGCTTTTGGTCAAGAAACTGGCATACTGTACAAGGCAAAAAGTGATGGTGGTAAGGAAAAATAGAGAAAGTACTGAAACTCCTTTTTTTCGTTGAATAAGCATTAAGTGGCCAGCTCCTACCATTGTCAACCATGGCACTAGTGAGGCGTTTTCCACCGGATCCCACGCCCAAAACCCACCGAAACTTAAAGATTCATAGGCCCAAGCGCCACCCATCAAAACACCAATTCCCAATACGCCAATTCCGAAGAATGTCCAAGATAAAGCAGGTTTTACCCATTCAATGTATTTGCCTCTAAGCAGTCCAGCTATCGCATAAGCAAACGGCACGATTGCAGTGGCATAGCCAAATAACACGAAGGGTGGATGAATAACCATCCAATAATTTTGTAACAGTGGATTCAGACCTCTACCATCAATGGCATCGGTATAGTTTACATTTTCGAAAATTGGGAGGTTCGAAAAGTCTGGATGCTCCCGCAACAACATGGTAAATGGATTACTACCGAACTTATGTCCGAAAATCACACTTCCCAAAAGCATTGATAGCATAAAGAATTGAACAGCGCTAATAACGGACAATACAGGTGCCTCCCATCCTTTAACGGATTTGAAAAGTATCAGGCCTAAAATGACGTGCCAAAACGTCCAAATCATAAAGCTACCCTCTATCCCTTCCCAAAAACAAGAAAAGATATACTTCATTGGCATGTCCGTATTGCTGTGTTGCCAGACATAGTGATATTCAAAATATTGGTTGAATATCATAATGAATAATGTCGCAACCATTCCGATTACCGCTAGTGAATGCGCCAGAAATGAAATTCTTCCCAAACGCAGATAGGTATCATCATTTTTTCGATCTGCTAGGAAATAAGCCACCATACTCATGAAGCTGGCAGCGAAAGCAATTACTGTGAAAATGTTTCCTATTTGACCAATGGTCAAATGTTCTCCTGGATATGTCATTTATGAGTTGCTTTCAGCTTTTGCAGTAACTTCTCCTTCGGTATATTTTGAAGGACATTTCATTAAAATTTCGTTCGCGTGAAATGCATCACCTTGAGCTTGACCTATCAGGACTATTTGCTCCGACCTCTCAAAATCCTGTGGTTTGCTTTTATGAAGGACCACTTTGTGTTCTTCATTGTTGATATCATACATGTAAAAGACAAACTCATCAGGATTAGTCAAAGGATCGTAAATCATTTCCTTTTCTCGATTCAATTGCCCTACTACATGAAACTCGTCAGTTGGGTTGGCAAATGCCTCAGCAAAATTGGCGTATGAACTAGAATCGTTAATTGCCGTAATCATTGCGCCAATGAGCACTGCAATAACAATGATTAATGCGATGTGTGATTTTTTCATTTTTCAGTTGTTCCCTTTTCAAGTTTTCTGAGTTTCAGGTCAATCTGAATCAGATATAAGAATAACACACAAAAGATTAAAAAGATCACTCCAACCACAACGTAGATCTTACCATCTTCTCGCATGACGTCAGCCATATCTGCTGATTGTGCGCTGCTTATTACCGGAAGGAGTAATAAACTCGTCAAACATATGACTGCTATATTCTTATTCATGTGACTTTTTATACTGTTCAAAACGAAACTTAATTTCAGATATCCATAAGCCAAGAAGTATCCAACCAATAACTGCAGGATAAAAAACGATTCTCATAGTATTGTCTAGATCATAGCTGCTGAAGGCGGGATTTCCGCCATTTCCTGGGTGTAGCGAACTAGTCATTCTCGGTAAGATAAACACAAAAATCACCATCATTACGAAGGCGAAAATATTGTAGACAGAACTCACCTTTGCCCGAGTTATTGGGTCGGTAAGGCTGTTTCTTAAGATAGAATATGCTAGGTATGCTAAGAGGGCAATGGCAGCTCCATTTAGCTTTGGGTCTGGCACCCAATATGCTCCCCACGTAAACTTTGCCCAAAGCATTCCCGTTACTAATCCGGCCACGCCAAACACCATTCCTACTTGAACAAAAACTTTGGCGAGTAAGTCGTCACTTTCATGGCCAATACTCAAGTATTTAATGCTGTAAATAAAAGATGCTAGAAATAGAAATACCATGGCAAACCACGAAGTAACATGGTAGAACAAGTTTCTTATGGTTTCATTCAAAATGTCCAATCTGGGAACATCGACCATAAGCCCAGCAACTATGGCGAATAACACCATTAAAATCGCCAATATTTTGAAGGGAATTGGTATTCTCAAAGCTCCTTTTTTATTCGCGCCAAAGGTATGGAAACAAGATGAGTGAGAGGGCGAAACAAACCACATTGAGCCCCATTAAGACAAATGCATATTTCCATTGGATTGCCCAATCAATACCATCGATGGCGTTTTTAGTCAACGTTGTAGTAACCAGTATTAAAGGCAATAAAATAGGTAATCCTAAAATGGCTAACAAGGTAAGGTTGCTCCCAGCCTTAGACGCAATCGTACTAAGCATGCTGAGAACAAAGGCGAGTCCGCAACTGCCAAAAAGTACTCCATACCAAAATAGGGTTGGGTCGGCAATATCCATATCAAAGAGTGCCGTATAAATAATGACGGCTATCATAGACAGCGCAATCATAATAAATGCATTGTATATCATCTTGGATATGATAAATTGACTCGGACTCATGATCGTATAGAAATAGAGCATGCGCTCTCGGGATTCGTTCATGAAGCTTTTTGCTACTGCATTGAAACTGGTAAAAAGTAGAATAATCCAAAAAAGTGCAATCCAGGTAGATGCTGCGTTTATTCGCTTAATTGTGATATAGCAGACAAATAAACTTGAGATTAAAAATAGACTGGATGCTGCAAGTGAATATGGATTTCGGATGTCCGTCTTTATCTCTTTGGCTAATATTGCGGCAATAGTCATGCTTGGCTAAATCTGCTTCAAAGATGAAACAATGTTTGATTTCGAATGCCTTTTGAATCTCATGATGAAAAAATGATAATGGATCTTATGAATAAAATTGATGTACTAGCCATTGGCGCTCATCCGGATGATATTGAACTTGGTATTTCAGGAACTATCTTAAAGCTAATTGACGGAGGAAAAAAAGTTGGATTGTGTGATTTAACAATGGGCGAACTAGGAACAAGAGGAAGTGGAGAGTTAAGACTGAAGGAAGCTGAAATGGCTCGAATGGTATTAGGTGCAGATTTCAGGGTTAACCTTAAAATGGCCGATGGTTTTTTTGAAGTTTCGAAAAACAACCAAATTAAAATAATAGAGGTAATTCGTGCCTGTAAGCCAGATATTGTTCTCTGCAATGCACTCTCGGATAGGCATCCAGATCATGGCCGAGGTGCCGAGCTTCAAAAGACAGCTTGCTTTTTAAGTGGGTTGAGACGAATTGAGACCCATAGCAATGGACTTCGACAATCAGAATGGCGACCAAGAATGGTGCTGCATTATATCCAAGATCACTTTATGAAACCGGATATTGTGGTGGATGTAACGCCATATTGGGAAAGACGAATGGAGTCTGTTATGGCATATTCTTCACAGTTCTATGACCCAAAAAGTAATGAGCCACAGACCGCTATTTCATCTCAGGAATTTCTTAAAAATCAAGAGGGCAGAGGCCTGCAGATTGGTCGATATATTGGTGCTAAATATGGTGAAGGATTGATATCGGAACGGCCACTGGGAATCCACCAAATCACGGATTTAATTTAAAAAAAAAAGGGCCGCATATGCGGCCCTTTTTCACTTTCACATTCGTGAGGTTATTCAATGATAACCGCTTTCACGCTTTGTCCTGCTTCGCCACTTAAGCGAAGTTGATAAGCTCCTGCATCAATGTCATCTAACTCAATGACTGTAACTGCACCATTTTGTGCAACCACTTGTGATGTATAAACAACCTGACCAAGAGAATTGCTTAACGTTACATTCATCAATCCGTTGATGTCACCAAAACGGATTTCAAATTGTCCATTATTAGGATTTGGATAAATGTTGATTTCGTTATTTAATCTGGAAACCTCATCTAATCCAACAATAATGTTTGATGGGTCAGACATACAACCGTTTTCATCAACAAATACACAGTAAACAGAGTTTCCTTGAGCAACTGCGCTAGCTGGTAATGTGTTTCCAGTTTGTCCAGCAACTAAAGTACCCTCAATGTACCACATGTGAGTTCCTGTTCCTGTAGCACCGGAAGTATAGTCAGTTCCAACTAAAGTTAAAACGGGCGCATCTGGATTTGGAACAATAGTTAACGTGATTTCAGCCTCATCTTCATCACCACAATCATTTGTTACAGTAACCGTGTATGTACCCGATTCAGAAACTTCAGTAATTGTAAGAGATGGGTCTGTACTTCCATCAGACCATACATATCCAGAACCTCCGTCAGCAGTTACTGTCAGTATTTCACCAACGCAACCGGTAGTTTCTTCGCTATTTATTACTGCCACTGGAGCGGACTCCATTGTAACTGTGACTGAAGCTGTTGAGTTTCCTGCACAGTTTGTAACTGTTACAGTGTATGTCCCAGCAGCCGTTACAGTAGTTGCAGCAGAAGCTTGTCCATTGCTCCATAGGTAAGTGGCACCTGCCCAAGGTAGAGCAGTTAGAGTATTATTGTCACCCGGGCAAAGAGTAATGTCACCACTGATAATTGCTTCCGGCTCAGCGGGCTCTATAACAGTTGCAGATTCAACAGTCGATCCACCGTTACAATCCTGAACAGTCACTGTATAGGTTCCAGGTCCAGTGATGGTTGTTGCAGCCGTAGTTGAACCGTTACTCCATGAATAACTCACTCCACCAATGTTTGATGTTGCCGTTAATGTTCCAGTAGAACCTGTACAAAGTTCAAGAGAAGAAGCAGCGATTGTTACAGTCGGTCCTCCAGTTCCGTTATAAGTCACAACATTGAATGTTTCTGTTTGAACACCACATGTTGTAGTGATATTACATGTATAAGTTCCGACAGCAGTTGCGTTGATTACTTGGTTAGTGCTAGTGAATGAATTTGGTCCAGTCCAGGCATATGTTCCACAACCCAAAGCCTGAAGCTCAACCGAACCTCCAGGACATAGAAGTGAGTCTCCCGCGATTTCTGTAGGACAGAAATCAACAGTATCAAATCGTGTAGCATCCTCTTTTAAATAAATAATCTTATTGATTCCTGACTGATCCATATCACCTGAAACAGCAATACCTGGTTCAACGTCCGCCATATATACGATGTGAATATCATCATCTACTCTACGAGCGATGGACGGGAATACACATTCAACGAAATCGTTTGCACTACCGCCTGTCACATCGATTGGGAATGACCAAGAACAACCTCCGTCACAAGACTTGGTAACGTATGTGTGACGATAGTTTTGGCTACTTCCTACTAAATCTTCTCGCACACTGGTATACGAAACGTAGAAACATCCATCTTCATCAATACCTGCTTGAGGATGTGATACAAGTCCCGCAAATCGATACTGTCCACCTGGATTATCTAAGTCTAACTGACCGTTTGCATTCAAATCAAGAACTCCGAACAGTCTTAAGCTGTTGTCTCCAGGAAAATCTTCATTCCAGTATTCAATGCCATTGGTGTATGGGTAGTAAGTGATTGTACCATCAGTTATATCTGCATTGGCTATGAACATTGTTCCAAACCATACATGAGCCATGTTGTTCTCATCTAAAAGAACGGTAACCGATCCGTCAGAAGTCCAAAGTCGATCTTCGAGAGTTGTGTCAACAACAGTTAAATCCTCTTGAAACCAAACGTCAGATGTTAATACGTCTGTTTTTGTCCAAGAAACTCCATTGTTGGTTGATTTAAATAATTGAACTCCGCGTCCAAGTCCTCCAACTACGATAGCAACATTATTCCCTTGTGCATCAATGGCGTAACTATCACCATCAAACCCATCAAAATATGCAATTCCAGTACCTGGGATTTGATAATCTACGATATCGAAGGAAGCACCCGCGTTTGTTGATCGAGTATAAAGAAATGCTCCATCCATTCCGTCAGTATATAGCGATCCATTGTTCGCAACGGGTAGCGTCATGCCAACCATGTGAATTGTGTTGTTGTTGGTGCCTCCAGTAGCGGAACGCCCCCAAACCTGACCACCTTGACCTGATAGGTTTCCTTGTGTCCAAGTTCCCGACCCAACAGTGTTACGTTGAACCCTGTGGAATATACTGTTCGCAGTACTATGTGAAATGATGATTTCTTTTCCAGAACCTGTTCTTAATGGGTTTGGCCATCCTGTTCTTTCAGCCTCAAGTTCAACAGTTGGAGAAGAACCCCAAGAAGTACCATTAAAATAATTGTATCCTGTGCCTCTATTTGTCCAAGCTGCATCTGTACTATATGTCCATGTAGCTGATATTGTGCTATTGGCATGGTTAATAATTCTTCGCTGAATGGAAGAGTTAGTCTGTAAATCGTAGTAAGATTCTCCGATTTGTGTTTCAGTCGCACTTCTTTGTGAGACATTGTTGTTGGTTGGAACTTGATTCTCCAAGGCATCTTGCACTTGTTGCTCAATTACATGAACTGGTGCAGATAGCTTAAATTGATTTTGTTCTGGTGTCAGCTTTGCTGGTTGTTGCGCCATTGCTGCAATAGCAACGAAAACGGAAGCTGAAGAAAGTAAAATCTTTTTCATTTCTTGCTGTTTAGTTATACGAATGTGTTTTAAAAGTTGGGCAAATGTAATCAATTGATAAGGCCTTTCATAGTGCGAAAATTATCGAAGTATTCGATTCCAAACAGATAGTAAACCACTGCGCAATTCTTTGATATCCGCTTGACTTAATAAAAACATGTCTAATTGTACTTGATCCGTTTTTTTCAAAAAGTAACATTGAATTGCCGCCTGGAAAACGTAAACTATCGAAGTGGTTAGAGCTACGCCATAGGTCCCCAGAAAAAAGGTAAATGGGTATACTAGTGCGAGAGAAATTGCCAGACCAATAAGAGATGAGTAGGTATTGAATCTGTGTTGCCCCATTCCCGCAAAAAAATGGTTGATGCCACCACCGAAGGCCAATGCAAAAATACCGGGAGCTAAATAAAATAGATGGTTTTTGATTTCACCGAACTCTTCACCAAGTATAAAGATGTAAAGGCTACTTGGAATGCTTAAAAGGATGATTATGCCAAGCCCGGTGACTGAATAATTTAGTCTAACCAGTTTAGTGCTTAGTACTAGGCCTTTCGTCCTGTCTGAAATGTTTGACATACTCGCGTATTGAACGGTATTCACGCTTCTTGTGAATTGCCATAGTGCCTCTGCAATTTGCAAGGTGGCACTGAATATTCCGATGCGAACCAATGCGACTTGTGGAGGTGAAATGATTATTTCGAGTACGTAGTATCCAATTCTATAATTCAATAATTGTGCGAGGTTTCCAATCTGAACAATAGAACCATATGAAAAACTGGATTTTATTGTTTTTAAAAAGGAGCTTTTCACCCCACCACCTAAATATGGTAAGATTAGAATGCTTGAAAGTATAAGTGAGATGATGAGTGAAATCTCATAAGCATCAATAAAAAGCTGAAAGTTGCTTTCATAGAAATAGAGAAACGCGCCCAACAGGGCGACAGTAATTGCTGTTTTACAGATTTGAATAACGTTGTGTGATGCGATTCGTTCTTTTCCGAGCAGAATCATGAGATTGGTCACGATCAAACACTCGGCAAAGGCCATTCTGAAGAACCTCGAGGCATCGATTGAAGTTAATAGTTCGCTCCAGAGGAGTAAACTCGTCACCAACCCAGCAGAAAGCAATGACCAAAACCCATTGGCAAGAATAAGTTTGCGAATAGAGTTTCGCGGAGTTAAATAAACAATAGCTGGACCTCCAATAAATCCACTTACCATCGTTGCTATGCTAAGATTGAGAATAAGAAGACTTATCATTCCTTTTATTTCGGCACCCATAATTCGGGTGCTTACAATCAATAAAACAACATTGAGTAAGGCTATAATTAGCCGGCTACCTAGTGTATGTATAATCTTATTGATCAAGGTTTATTATTCAATAAAGATTCAATGGCAAGTACTACTTCATTTACGGTTACATCGCGTATGCATTTAAAATCTGGACATTTTGCTGGATCAATAGTCCGCGATTGATTGGGTAGATAGTGTCGATAGCATGGGTGGCAAGGTAGCTTGTGTTGTATAAGATAGTGTCGATTTCGATCAATCTTGTGCCAACCGAATATTTCTGGATCTGATCCACCAGCAATAGTTATGGTTTTAACGCCAACTGCTCCAGCAATGTGCAACAATCCACTATCCCCTCCAATATGAATGAGGGCACCTTGTATTAAACTCGGAATTTCACTTAATTGGGTATTGTTAATGTATGATTGAACATTACTTCCGAGACTGGTTAGGTATGGTTCCATGTGCGAGTCGTGACTATCTCCTAAAACCAAGATTTTTATTTCTGGATAAAGTTCAATGAATTTCTTAGTCAAATCGACCCAGTTGTCTAGAGGCCATGTCTTCCAAGGCGTCAGATTGTTGCCAGCACCTGGTTGCAATGTAATGTAATTGGTCGGTAGTGCACGATTAGACGAAAAAGGCTCTATGTTAAAGTCCGTTTGACACAATTCGAGGTCAGTTGTATCTGGTTTGAAGTATCTTAAATATTGGGTGCTTTCATGAGCTCCTGCGACCATTCGGTGCAGTCGAATTCTATTTTTAAAAATGTTCGGCAGGTTTCTTGGGATTCTGAGCGTATGTACATTTCGACCAATAAGGGTGCTAAACGCAAGGTTTTTGCGTGTAGCAGCAAAGTAATCTAGGTAGACATGATCGAATTTGGAGACACTTTTTAATGCAGTCACAACAATTTTAGATGTTGATCTTAAATCTGTGACATTATCAAATAGCTGTGTGTTTAAACGCTCGAAAATTCTTTCGGAAAAGTACGGTGAATCACAAATGGCATGAACTTCTCCGTGTTTCTGTAACTCCTTGATTAATGGAATGAGAAAAATGGCGTTACCAATACCCGAAGAAATGAAAACAGCAAATTTCAATCGTGGTTTCTTTGATTATTGTGGCAATAACGTAAAATTCTTTCAATCAATCATTATTTATTCGGTTGTAACTGAATGTTACGATTGATTCGGTTTAATAATAACCTACTCGCGGTTCATAAAGTGAGATTTAGTTGCTTGCAGATATCATGGAACTTTTATTTTCGCGTCCCTTTTCAAGAAAAGGTGATTATGGTGGTTGTAGCTCAGTTGGTTAGAGCGCCTGATTGTGGTTCAGGAGGTCGTGGGTTCGAGACCCATCTTCCACCCAAGCTTAAAAGTCCCAGATATCTGGGACTTTTTTTTTGGCAAAAAATTTGGGAGTCTTATATTCTTTTTTAATTTTAAGTTGTTGTTTTACATGTATTTACGTGAGTTTTTAATTGAGCTTGGGGAGGTTTGTTAACATCTGTTGATGATGTTTTAATTATGATTTTTCATTCTTTCTGCTGAGAGAAATCGAAATCTTTTACTTTAGCGGCTCTAATTAAAAACCTTAAATGATGAAAAAAGTATTATTAATTGCTGCTGTTGGAGCATTCGGATTGTCTTTAAACTCTTGTACTAAAGATTACACTTGTTCTTACGAAGCTGCTGGAATTACTGTTGAAGCTGAGTGCACTGGTTGCTCTAAAGCTGACGTAAAAGAATTAGAAGATGCAGGTTATACTTGCGAGTAACTAATTTTAGTCTTGAAGACTGAAAGGGCTGTCATACGACAGCCTTTTTTTTGCTCTATATTTTGACTATTGTTGCTTTATGCTCTATATGTGAGTTGTTTTTATCAAATTGATAAACTGTAATAATGGAAGTATTCTTGAACCCTGAAGCCTGGATAGCGCTACTCACGTTAACATTCTTGGAAATAATACTTGGGATTGATAATATCATATTCATTTCGATAGTATCTAATAGACTCCCAGAACAGCAACGACCTAAAGCCCGAACAATCGGATTAGCCTTAGCCTTGGGCGTAAGGATTGTTATGTTGAGCGCAATCTCCTACATAATTGGCTTCACTGAACCACTTTTTGAAATATTCGATCATGAAGTTTCGGGCAGGGATATTATTCTCGCAGTTGGCGGTCTGTTTTTAGTAGGAAAGAGTATTACTGAAATACATGATAAGGTAGATCAGGATGAACATGAATTGAACAAAGACGCAAAGAAAACAGGTTTTTCAAATGTGATTATTCAAATAGTATTGCTTGATATTATTTTCTCCTTTGATTCTATTTTAACCGCGGTTGGAATGAGCAGAGATCTTGTAATTATGATTTCTGCCGTGATTATTTCCATCATTATCATGATGTTTTTTGCAGGTCCAATCAGTCGGTTCATTAATAGATATCCAACCTTACAAATGCTCGCGTTGTCTTTTTTAATTTTGATTGGGTTCATGCTTATGCTTGAGAGTGTGCATATTGAAGTGCCGAAAGGGTACATATACTTCGCAGTATTCTTCTCGCTATTAGTGGAGTTCTTAAACATTAGAATGAGAGGTCCGAAGCAGGTCAAATAGTTTAAACCTCATTTGAGCCTCAAGATTTATTTTTGACTCTTGAGCTACACTTTTTCGATATTCACGGTCAATAACCCTATTCATTGTCCATCATAACTCAAATACAAATACACGATCTACCATATGAAGATTGTGAGAAAAGTGTTGAAATAACGCTGATTGATCCAGCAGGAAGAAAAAAGGAGAAATATCGCTTAGGCGTTGTTGACGCAAATCAGGTTTATGAAAGAATTCAATCGGGCGAACCTGTCATTTTGGATAATAGATATATAAAAGATTTCTCCTTATCAAATTATCGAAAGCGTTGTAAGTTACCTCAAGACATGGCTATAGAATTGCACGACTTTTCTGCAAAGCGCGCATATTTCGAGACTGAAAATGGTACTGATTTTAGTTTCACTCATTTCAATGGTGACGCAACCGTTTTTGATGATTGTGTTTTTGGAGATGGCCCTGTAACCTTTTATCACGCGCGTTTCAATGCGCCAATTGTTGGATTTCAAAACAGTCATTTCGGTGCGGGAGTCGTCAATTTCCAATACGCAGAATTTCGAACTAAACATCTCTCATTTGAAGGTGTTGGTTTTGAAAGCGGGGATATTCAATTTATAAGTTGTGTGTTCGCTGATTCTAAGGTAAGTTTTAAGGAAGCACAATTTGGGGACGGCAAGGTTGATTTTCACTACAGCACTTTTGGGAATGGTAACCTCACCTTCGACAAAGCTGTATTCGGAGGTGGTGATGTATCATTCAAACGAGTTGACTTTGGGGACGGCAAGGTTGATTTTAAACGCGCCCATTTTGGTAATGGTGAGATAGATTTTTCTGAGGCCGAATTCCGAAGTGGGAAAACTGTTTTTCGATCCGCTGTATTTGGTAATGGTGATATCATTTTCGACCAAATAATAAGTGAATCAGATTTTATTTTTGATAACGTTCAATTTGGCTCTGGTAAACTTAGTTTTTTTGGAGCCAAGGCTGGGAAGTTGTCCTTTCACCTTTGCCAATTCAACAACTATGTTGATTTGAGAGTGGATAAAGTGCGCAAAATTGACCTCTCATACACTATAGTTCGAGATATCATTGATCTGATGCCAACTCAACGATGTGCAGTACAGCTAGAAGAAATGAATTTCAGCGGAATGCGCAATCTTGGCAATTTATATATCGATTGGCAAGCGAATCACGTGCTTAGTTTAATCTTATCCCAAGAAGATTCATCCTTAAAACAAAAGTCTGAGCAGTTTTTGGTGTTGAAAGAAACCTATAATTCTACGGGTCGCTACGCAGATGAAGACAAGGCATATGTTTGGTATAAGCGATTTGAGTTAAAAGCAGATCTTAAACACGCTATCGAACGGGATCCGAAAAATGCTTTGTGGGCATATCCTACAGCCTTTTCCAAATGGTTACTCTTTGATAAAATAGGGCTATATGCAACAGAGCCGGTTCGGGTACTATTCTCAGTAGGCGTAGTTTACACCTTATTCAGTTTGCTCTACTTAGTGCTCCCGTTCATGGCTGATACTTATATCGACACTGGAGGGGGAGATGTGCTGGCGAACATGAATCAAGTGGCAAAAGCTTTTTATTACAGCGCTATCACCTTTTTGACCATTGGTTATGGTGAATTTTACCCCGTAGGCATAATGCGGGTTTTCGCCAGCATCGAAGGTTATGTTGGGGTCTTTTTAATGGGGTATTTTTCGGTAGCCTTTGTAAGAAAGGTGCTGAGATAATCAGAATTTCGGGCAACCAATCAGCTAATACCTTCCCATTCTAGGCCTACGATAATGAATAAAGGGGAACCGGTAATTGATATATAGTATTCGCCTTGTTCGATGGTGTTTGGCTTGGTCAGATTTCTCTATTTCCAATTGACTGCCTGCGGGGCAAATTTTTTGTGAGTTATTGTGCGCATGCGGAATTTGTTGATCCACGTCACTTGGCTCAACTTGTATAATTGCGGGTTTCTCTTGTGCCAATGCTGAAAATGGAGTTGAGCCTAACAAAATGAAAACACCAGCTGCCCAGGCAAATTTTGGTTTTGGAATTCGTATTTCAGCAATGAATGCTGGATCGGTGTGATGGGCTGCAAACCGCCCACATCCTCCCGGTCGGTTTTTAATAGCCTTCTTTACTTCGTTAAAACTCATTTGGGTGTAATCGACCACGTTTTTTTCACATGATTGGCAAAATCCACCATCTGATGTTTTGTCGAATGATTCCCATGGTTGGTCGCAGTTAAATTTCAATTGAACGTGTTTCATGAAGTACATGACGAGTAAAGAAATGATGTGGTTTGAAAGAAAAAATGCTATCACATAACTATGCGACTAAAATGACCGACAGATTATAGCTGATAGAGTCGAGGATGGTGGTTGCCTCTAATTAATGGAATGAGGTTTTATACTACACGTTTGACTTTTCCATACATACTTAGATGCTATTTTCTAAAATATGACTGATTAAGGCTTTACCTTTGTCGCCCTTATTTTAGATAAGAAATAGTTTATGAGTTTGATTAAAATAACCTTGCCTGATGGCACGGTAAAAGAATATGATCAAGGAATATCTTCAATGGATGTTGCTAAATCGATCAGTGAAGGTCTTGCTAGAAATGTGCTTTCAGCTAAAGTGAATGGTCAAGTTTGGGATGCAAATAGAAGCATTACAGAAGATGCTGATTTGAGTCTCTTAACCTGGAATGATGAGGAGGGTAAGTCAACGATGTGGCATAGTTCTGCTCACCTAATGGCTGAGGCAATAGAAGCATTGTTTCCAGGTGTGAAATTTGCAATCGGTCCTCCTATTGAAAATGGATTTTACTATGACGTGGATTTTGGGGAAATGGAATTTAGTGAATCAGATTTACCTAAGATCGAAAAGAAAATGATTGAATTGGCTCGTCAAAAGAACGAGTATGTCAGGAAGGAAGTATCAAAGGCAGATGCGGTCAAGTATTTCGAGGAAAGGAAAGACCCATATAAACTTGAACTCATTCAAGATTTGGCGGATGGTGAAATAACCTTCTACACGCAAGGTGGATTTACAGATTTGTGTCGAGGGCCGCATATTCCTAATACAGGTTTCATCAAGGCAGTTAAATTATTAAGCGTTGCTGGCGCTTATTGGCGAGGAGATGAAAACAATCCTATGCTAACTCGTATTTATGGTATCACGTTTCCAAAGCAGGGCGAGCTAGACGCGTATTTGGAAATGTTAGAGGAGGCTAAAAAACGCGATCATCGGAAAATTGGAAAGGAGCTCGAATTATTTACGTTTGATGATGACGTGGGCCCTGGATTGCCACTGTGGCTGCCAAAGGGCGCATTCATGATTGAACAGCTTGAAGCGTTGGCCAAAACCACAGAAAAAGCAGCTGGCTATGATCGAGTTAAAACTCCCCATATCGCGAAGGAAAACTTATACCTCACAAGTGGACACTTGCCTTATTATAAAGACAGTATGTTTCCTCCCATGGAGATGGATGGCTCAGCGTATTATCTTAAGTCGATGAACTGTCCGCATCATCACAAAATATTTGATGCCTTACCCAAAAGTTACAAAGATTTACCTGTCCGATTTGCGGAGTATGGAACATGTTATAGGTATGAAAAGTCAGGTGAATTATTTGGGTTGATGCGCGTCCGTGCACTTCAAATGAACGATGCCCACATTTATTGCACCAAGGAACAGTTCGCGGATGAATTTCGTGCGGTGAACGATATGTACCTAAAGTATTTCAAAATATTTGGAATCGACAAGTACATCATGCGTTTCTCAACTCACTCACCAGAAAAGTTGGGTAAAAAGTATGTTGATAATCCAAAACTTTGGAAGGAGACTGAGGATATGGTGCGCGATGTATTAATAGAGTCTGGTATTCCTTATAAAGAAGTTCCAGATGAGGCAGCTTTTTATGGGCCTAAGATTGACGTTCAGATATACAGTGTTATCGGTCGGGAGTTTACGCTTGCCACAAATCAGGTTGATTTTGCACAGCCATTGAGTTTCAACTTGACCTTTACGAATCAGAATAATGAAAATGAACATCCGATTGTGATTCACCGTGCTCCGCTTGGCACACATGAAAGATTTATCGGATTCCTTATTGAGCATTACGCAGGCAAGTTCCCTCTATGGTTAGCGCCTGTTCAGGTAAAGATTTTACCAATCTCCGACAAGTTCAATGAAGGTGCTAAAAACATTTTGCAATCCCTTGAAAATTACGATATTCGCGCCTCTTTAGACGACCGTGGTGAGAAAATAGGCCGAAAAATTAGAGATGCTGAACTGTCAAAGGTTCCGTATATGCTGATCATAGGTGAGAAAGAGCTTGAGAGTGGAGAGGTTTCCATACGAAAGCAAGGTGAAGGCGACCAAGGATCCATGAAAATCGAAGAGTTTGCTGAATTTATTCAGCAAGATGTAAATAGAATAATGTCTGTATAACTAAAACTGAAGAGAAATTAGAAAACCTTATCGCAAGCCGGTTCAACGCGAACCAGAGCATAAAATCAACGACCGTATTAGAGTTCCACAAGTGAGAGTGGTAGGTGAAGGTGAAGAACCGAAAGTGTTCACCACAACCGCTGCCCTCAGCATGGCCCAAGAAGCTGGATTGGATTTAGTGATTATTTCTGAAAAAGCGGATCCACCAATTGCAAAGATTTTAGACTACAAGAAATTCTTGTATGACCAGAAGAAAAAGCAAAAGGAGATTAAGAACAAGGCTCAAAAGGTGGTTGTAAAGGAGATAAGATTTGGACCGAACACAGATGAACATGATTTCGAGTTTAAAAAGAAACACGCAATCAAGTTTTTGGAAGAAGGATTTAAAATTAAAGCCTTCGTGTTTTTTAGAGGTCGTTCAATTCTATTCAAGGATAAAGGTGAGATATTGTTATTGAGACTGGCAACAGAGGTTGAGGAACTCGGAATAGTAGAACAGATGCCGAAATTAGAAGGTAAGCGGATGATAATGATGCTTGCTCCAAAGAAGAAGAAGTAGATTAATTGATCAATAAACTAGGAAGTAATGCCTAAAATGAAAACCAATTCCAGCGCTAAGAAGCGATTTAAGCTAACAGCATCTGGAAAGATTAAAAGAAAGAAAGCTTTTAAAAGCCACATTCTGACTAAGAAAGAAACAGTTCAGAAGAAGCGATTAGGAAAAGCGGCTTTGGTTCACAAGGCGGATGAGAATAATATCAAATCCCTTTTGAGACTTAAGTAATAATTGAATGGTTTGTCCCACCATCGGGACATGTGTTAAACCGGACTATGAGCACAAAAGACTTCTCAAATATGAAGCGCTTCTAGTCAAAAACAAAAATTGAAATGCCAAGATCAGTAAATAGTGTAGCGTCAAGAGCGAGACGCAAGAAAATAATGAAGCAAGCCAAAGGATACTTTGGCCGCAGAAAGAATGTTTGGACAGTATCTAAAAATGCTGTCGAAAAGGCGCAACAGTACAGCTATGTTGGGCGAAAGCACAAGAAAAGAAATTTCAGAGCGCTTTGGATTCAGCGTATTAACGCAGGAGCAAGGTTACACGGAATGTCTTATAGCCAGTTTATGGGCAAGATGACAAAATCGGGTATTGAATTGAATCGAAAAGTGCTTGCCGATTTAGCCATGAATAACCCAGACGCTTTTAAAGCAGTTTGTGATAAAGTAAAGTAATTCAAATCGATCTTTAATCTACTGAAAAGGGAGCCTCGTGCTCCCTTTTTTATGCTTATCATTGTCATCCCTTAATTAAATGACAATGAGTAATCTAAAGATTTCGTTTGTAGTGTGTTTTGTTTTTGCAACGACCATTGCGCTATCTCAAAACGAACCATCTAAGCCTTCATACGAGAATCAAGTGTATATCAATGACGCTGGAGACATATATGTACAAAAGCAGTTGCCAATGTATTTGAAGTTTTCAACGGACCCTAATGGTACCAACTATGATTTGAAGGGTAAAAAGCCAGAGTATTCTGAACCGATGTATTTAGATACAGAAGGTCCAAATTACATTCGTAGCAAATGGGCAGTAGATCCAGCTACTGGTAAAACGGCCTCGCCACAACAGGAAGTGTTGTATGAGGTAAATGCAGATGGACTTGCGCCAATCACAACACTCAGATTTCAAGATGCCCCTAAATATGTTTCAGGAGGCACCACTTATTTTGGTAAAAATTTAGCATTTACGCTAACGCCAAGAGATGCAGTGTCTGGTGTAAAGTTGACGCAATACGCATTGGGTGGAGGGTATTCTGACTACAGCACTAACGTTAGTGTAGGTAAAGAAGGAGCTCAAGTATTGTATTACTACTCGGCTGACTTTGTAGGTAATGCTGAGAAAACAAAATCAAGTTCCTTTACAGTGGATTTAACTGCTCCAAAAACGAATTATGAAGTAGTTGGGATCAATAAAGATGGAAACATACTTTCTCCAACAGTAAAATTGAAGCTAACAAGTTCAGATAACTTAAGTGGAGTGAAAACCACCTATTATTCCTTTGATGGTGGCTCTCCAAAGGGCTATTATGGGCAGGTTGCAGCGGGTGGATTGTCTGATGGAGAACATACATTCAAGTATTACTCTGTAGATAACGTCAAGAATATGGAAGGCGGAGATGGAGGTGTTAATGCATCAACATTTAAATTCTATTTGGATAAAATTCCACCAGTACCAACCCACGAGGTGAAAGGAGATCAACACAAAGGAAATTATCATTACGTATCTCCTAGAACAACTTTCGCATTGGCGGCTACTGATAACAAAGCAGGAGTAAAGAATATTTACTACAGAATTGACGGTGGTGAGAGGGTAACCTATAACTCGGAGTTTAAAATGACTAATGTTCGCGGGGTGCACAATGTGAAGTACGATGCAAATGACTTGGTGGAAAATCTCAGTTCTAATCACTATATCAATGTTTTCATGGATAATGAGGGTCCTGAGACTGGCATCATTTATTCAAACCCTCAGTTCATGGATAGGGACACATTGTTTATTACGAGTAAAAGCAACATTAGCTTGAAAACGCGTGATGATGCTTCTGGAGTTAAATCCGTAGAGTATAGCATCGATGGAGATGGTTTCAAGAACTATGCTCAGTTCACTCTGCCAAACGAAGGATATCACACTATTAAATTCAGGAGTACTGATAATGTAAACAATAAGGAGACTGAAAAGGAGAGTAGCTGTTATATCGACAATACCGCTCCTGAAATTTTTATAAAATTTAGTATCAAGGCGATAGGATCTAAAAAGGGATTACCGGTTTATCCGAACTATACTAGAATGTATGTTGCAGCAACAGACAAGAAGGTTGGAACAGAACAGATTCAATACGCTATGGACGGTGCTGCATTGCAACTCTATTCATCGCCACAAACACTTGATGCATCCGAGATGAATAGATTTCGAAAGAACAAAAAATACAGTGTTAAGGTTGTAGCAAAAGATAAGCTTGGAAATACAAGTGAAGAGACCATCGAATTTTACGTAGGTAAGGATTCCGAATAAAGTTTCCATTTTGGAGTGAAAAGCCAGTTGATTTAATCAACTGGCTTTTTTATTTGCCTAATCTACTAAGCCCTTGAGCTGCAGGATCAAATTGCGGATTCATACTGAGGGCTAAGCGGTAATCATTTTCGGCCTTCTTCGGATCACCCATTCGTTCACTTGCTAACCCTCGGTTATATACTGCTTGGAAGTAGTCTTTTGGGCCATTTGCAATGGCATCTGTAAATGCCGAGGCAGCGCTATCGAATATCGATAATTGCTCCAAGTAGATATAGCCCTTGTTATAATGTGCGTTAAAAAACGCGGCATTAAGCCCAATCATTTGATTGTAGATTGCAAGTGCCTTTCTTGACTCACCTATTTGCTGTAAATGCATCCCCTTTGCATAAAGGGCTTCCATGCTGTTTGGTCGTACCTTAAGCGCGTTGTCGTAGTAATCAATCGCAATAGGTTTAAGAGGAATAGAAAACAATAACCCTAATTGCATGTACGAATCATAGTCATTAGGATCTTGTTCAATAGCCGTTTGGAAACTTGAAACAGCATTCATGGTGTCTCCACCATATTTGTAATTGAATCCCTTGAGTCTATAGGCCGTAGCATTGTGCACATCTACTTTTAGGGCTTCGTTTAGATATCGAAAAGACGATTCATATTCTTCCACGAGCATGTATATTTCTCCAAGTTTGATTAGAACATCAACATTCGTTGGATTGTAATTGTATGCTTTTAGAAGCGCGTCACGAGATTCTCTACTTTGTTTGGTAAGTAGCTTGATGTTGGACAATAAGATGTAATAATCTGCATTTGAACTGTCCAAACTTAAAGCCCGACCAACGTCACTCAAGCTAGATGCAAGGTCTTTTTGATCGTAGTGTAGAATGGCTCTTTCAAAATACAAATCTGAGTTTCCAGGACTTTGTTTGATTAAGCCATTGATACTGTCGAAAGGAGTTTCGAACTGCTGCTCTACTTGGGAATTTGTGTCTCCAGAATAATCACATGCAGAAAGTACCGCTAGAAATGCAACGAAAAGTATCCAATTTTTCATTTGGTAAACTTAAAATGAAAAGGCCGAACTCATCGTTCGGCCTCGTCAAAATTAGATTTTGGTTTATTATTTGGCTTGGGTCTTTTCTTCTTTAGCCGCCTGTCTAAAAGAATCAAAAACTTTGGATTCAACTTCAACGCTTAGTTCGGGGTTGTCCTCAAATAATTGTTTTACAGCATCTCTACCTTGGCCGAGCTTGGTGTCACCGTAGCTAAACCAAGATCCACTTTTCTTAAGAATACCTTGTTGTACACCTAAATCCACAATCTCTCCAGCTTTTGAAATTCCAGTACCATACATGATATCAAATTCAGCTCTACGGAACGGTGGCGCAACTTTATTCTTAACGATTTTGACCTTCACATTGTTTCCAATCACTTCATCTCCATTCTTGATTTGGGAAGAGCGTCTTATGTCTATTCGAATAGAGGCATAAAACTTCAAAGCATTACCACCGGTGGTAGTTTCTGGATTGCCAAACATGACACCAATTTTTTCTCGAAGTTGATTGATAAATATGCACGTGCAATGGGTCTTAGAAATGGATGCGGTGAGTTTTCTCATAGCTTGAGACATTAATCGAGCCTGAAGCCCCATTTTACTATCGCCCATTTCACCTTCGATTTCTGCTTTGGGGGTTAGAGCTGCTACAGAATCTACTACGATCAAATCAACTGCCCCAGAGCGAATTAGATTATCAGCAATTTCAAGTGCTTGTTCACCATTGTCAGGTTGAGAGATCAAGAGGTTTTCGGTGTCCACCCCTAAATTTTCAGCATAGAAACGGTCGAAGGCATGCTCTGCATCAATGATGGCAGCAATACCTCCTTGCTTTTGTAGCTCGGCAATTGCATGAATGGCCAATGTTGTTTTACCCGATGATTCTGGGCCATAGATTTCGATGATTCGACCTCGAGGATAACCACCCACACCTAAGGCTAAATCAACTGATAAAGAACCTGAGGGGATTACCTCAACCTCTTCAACCTTGTTGTCACCCATACGCATGATACTACCCTTGCCGTATGTTTTTTCCAAACGCTCTAGCGTTAGGTTTAATGCTTTTAATTTTTCTTTTGAAATTTCTGCTGCCATAATGTGATGATTTGATTTTTAGCCTAAGGCTTCAAGTATTTGTGCGGTGTGATCTTTGGTTTTTACTTTATCGATTCTTTTCAAGACTTTGCCCGATTCGTCAATGATGAATGTTGTACGGTGTATCCCATCATAAACTTTACCCATTAATTTCTTTTCACCCCAAACACCGAAAGATTCAATAATAGCTCGGTCCGTGTCCGCTATTAGCGGGAAAGGTAAGTCATACTTTGCAATAAATTTTTGATGCTTTTCTTCGGTGTCGGCACTTACTCCAAGCACTTTAACACCACTTTTAATCAAATCAGCATGGTGGTCACGAAGATTACAAGCTTGGGCCGTGCAACCTGGTGTATCGTCCTTGGGATAAAAGTAGACTACCAACTTTTGACCACTAAAATCGCTAAGTGAAACCTTGTTGCCATTTTGATCTTTTCCTGAAAAGTTTGGGGCTACCTGCCCCTCTTCAATTTTGTACATATTGCAAATTAAATTTGTTTAATTAATAAACAAAATTTGAGCTGTTTGTTTTTGACAATGCAAAGAAAACACCACAACAACGTAATGTATTTACATTGCAAGAGAAAAGATGATATCGATAGAAATAATTGTCAGGGGTAAAGTTCAGGGTGTTTGGTTTCGTAAATACACCCAAGAATATGCCATGGAACATGGACTTAACGGCTGGGTTAAAAATGAACAGAATGGCACCGTTCGAATAGTGGCGGTGGGAAATTCAACTTCTATCGATGCTTTTGTTAAGTGGTGTTGGAAAGGCTCGCCTAAATCGCACGTAGAAAGTGTCGATTTCTCTGAAATCGAGGACAGTGATCTGCACGACTCGTTTGAAATTATTCTGTGATGAAACGAATTGAGAAGGCAAAATATGTGATGGATAAGCTGGAAGAACTGTATCCAGAAGTTCCAATTCCTTTGGATCATCAAGATGCTTATACATTGACGATAGCTGTGCTCCTAAGTGCGCAATGCACTGATGTGAGGGTAAATCAAATCACACCATTATTATTTTATAAAGCAGATAATCCAGCGGACATGGTCAAGCTGTCAATTGAGGAAATAAAGGAAATAATCAGACCTTGTGGTTTATCACCAGCGAAGTCAAAAGCGATCTGGAATCTGTCGCGAATTTTACTTGAAGAACATAATGGAGCAGTTCCAAACAACTTTAAAGATTTGGAGGCACTGCCGGGGGTAGGGCATAAGACTGCTTCTGTTGTGATGAGTCAGGCTTTTGGTTATCCTGCGTTTCCAGTTGATACCCATATACATCGACTAATGTATAGATGGGGATTGACCACGGGTAAAAACGTGGAACAAACGGAGAAAGATGCAAAGAAGCTTTTTCCAAAAGACAAATGGAACAAACTCCATTTACAGATTATATTCTACGGGAGGGAATACAGCCCAGCGCGAGGCTTCAGACTTGAAAATAGCCCAATTGACCAATACATTGGTGTAAAGTCTCGTTTACCTAAGTAGCCTTTGCAGATTAGTTATTTATCTGCTCAAATTGACCTAAAGTTGATGACTTCGTGACATTGAGAGCCTTGGAGAATCCGAGAATTTTCTGAATAGTCCATTCGGATGGACCGACCTTATCATTCACCATTTCAATCTCCTCTTGGAGTTTATGTTCTTCTGAATTTAAAAAGTCGGTAAGTAAGTCTTGAGAGTAAGCGTTCTTCATATAAATGCTGAATAATTTGTTTAATCATGCAGCAAGAACGCGTTACTTCCAAGCTTATTGTGTGTGACTTGAAATTTTATTGAGTGAGCACAATATTGTGATCTTCAATAAGCTTTCTAAGATTAATCAGAGCATATCTCATTCGACCTAACGCAGTATTAATACTAACTCCAGTGTCTTCGGAGATTTCCTTAAAGCTCAAACCACTGAAGTGACGAAGCTTTAACACTTCCTTCTGCTCTTCCGGGAGGAACTCGATCACCTTTAAGAGATCAGCATGAATTTGATCTTCGATAATTACCTGATCGATATTCTTGTCTTCATCCTTAATTACGTTAAAGATGTCAAACTCAGGCCCACCATCCACAGTTGGAAATCGCTTGTTCTTTCTGAAAGTATCAATCACTAAGTTGTGAGAGATCCTCAGAATCCAAGGCAAGAATTTGCCTTCCTCGTTGTATTGCCCCCTTTTCATGGTCAATACAGCCTTGATGAACACATCTTGAAATATGTCTTCCGCAAGCTGATGGTCTTTCACCATCATTTTAATGTATCCGTAAACTCGGTCTCTGTGCCTTCTGAGTAGAGTTTCAAAAGCACTTTCCTCGCCAGATAAGTATCTCCTTACCAATTGGCGATCATCTTCCATTTCATTCATCATAATATCCACCTTTAAAAAATTACAGGTACAAGTGTTTCAAGGTAGAGATCTCGGTCTATAGGCTAAATGGAATTAAATATTTTATAAAAACAAGAATTGATACAAAGACGTTAATGAGAAACGTATGGTTGGAGTGGATATTGTATCAGAGGCTAGATAATTATTATAGAAACGAATGTAGCTACACAAATTTACATTTGCCAACCCAATCTGAATTTTTAACAATCAGCGCACATGAGCAACATCGACAATCTGGATCCTAAGCAATACATAATTATAAAAGGCGCTAAAATGCACAACCTTAAGAATGTAGATGTTGCCATAAAGCGGAACAGCTTCACTGTCGTATCAGGTTTATCTGGTTCTGGAAAGTCGTCCTTAGCTTTTGATACGCTATACGCAGAAGGCCAAAGGAGATATATCGAGAGCCTTTCGGCATACGCAAGGCAGTTTTTGGGTAAAATCGAAAAACCAAAAGTTGATTATATAAAAGGTATTTCTCCTGCGATAGCGATTGAACAAAGGGTGAATACCAGAAATCCAAGATCAACTGTGGGAACCACCACTGAGATCTATGATTATGTGAAGCTATTATTTGCTCGAGTAGGTAAGACATACTCCCCTGTCTCTGGCAAGTTGGTTAAAAAGCATTCGGTCACCGATGTGGTGAATTGGATCTTAGGCAGGGAGAATGAATCGAGATATCTGATTACGACACGCATCGGGTTTGATGGTGAAGCTGACTTATTAAAGCGCTTGGAGCTTTACGAACAGAGTGGGTTTGTGAGAGTTCTTGCAGACGGTCAAGTAGAAAAGATTGATTCAGTTAATGTAAAAAATGCGAAGGATGTACACCTAGTAGTGGATAGAGTTGTTGTCGATAAGTCTGATGAAGGATTGGTGAATCGCTTGGCTGACTCCTTTGATTTGGCTCTATTCGAAGGCCATGGTGTTTTGTCCGTGCGTGAATTTGATAAGCCAGCAAATGAGCAAGTTTTTTCCAATCTATTTGAATTGGACGGAATGCAATTTGAGGAACCTGATGTTCACTTTTTGAGTTTCAACAATCCGAGAGGAGCTTGTAAAAAATGTGAAGGATTCGGCAGTGTAATTGGAATTGATCCTGACCTTGTAATACCCGATCAATCCTTGAGTCTTTTTCAAGATGCAGTAGTTTGCTGGAAAGGAGAGAAAATGAGTGAATGGAAAGACTCGTTTATAAAGGCGACTTCGACGTTGAATTTCCCAATACATAGATCATATTTCGAACTTACCAAAAAAGAAAAGGATCTGCTTTGGAATGGAAAGGGTGCAATCAAGGGATTAAATGACTTTTTCGTTTTTCTTGAAGAACAAGCTTATAAAATTCAATATCGAGTAATGTTGAGTCGGTATCGCGGCAAAACATTATGTCCTGATTGCAGCGGCACGAGACTTCGGAAAGACGCAAACTATGTAAAGGTAGATGGACATTCTATTTCTGAGTTAATGTTATTACCAATAGACCAATTAAAGGATCGGTTTGCGGGTTTAAAGTTGAGCGAGCATGACCAACAAGTCGCAAAACGGTTGTTGATTGAGATAAACAATCGGCTCGGATTTCTTTGTGATGTAGGACTTGGATACTTGACTTTGAATCGATTGTCAAACACCTTGAGCGGTGGAGAGTCTCAGCGCATTCAATTGGCAACGTCATTAGGAAGTGCATTGGTTGGATCCATGTATATATTAGATGAACCGAGTATTGGGCTTCATCCGCGTGATACGGAGAGATTGATCAAAGTATTAAAGTCCCTACAAAAGGCAGGCAATACCTTAGTTTTAGTTGAGCACGATGAGGATATTATGCGAGCTTCAGATGAATTAATTGATTTAGGCCCAGAGGCCGGTGTGAATGGCGGTAACCTTGTGTTTCAAGGAGGTCAGGATGCGATAAAAGCTAATACTGAAAGTATAACAGCCCGGTATTTAAATAGATTGGAAAAGATTCCTGTTCCTGAACAAAGGAGACCTTGGAAATATTTTATAGAGATCACAGGAGCCAGGGAGAATAACCTCAAGAACGTGGATGTCAAGGTTCCTTTAGGGATTTTGAGCGTGGTGACAGGTGTCAGTGGTTCTGGTAAATCATCTTTGATTAAGAAAGTTTTGTTTCCAGCATTGACCAAGAGAATTGGTGGGCATAGCTCGATTCAAAGTGGACATTTTCAGTCGTTGGATGGGCATTTGAATCGAATAGATTCGGTCGAATTTATTGATCAAAATCCTATAGGTCGATCTTCAAGAAGTAATCCAGTGACTTTTACAAAGGCTTTTGATGATATACGCACCCTCTTCGCGACTAGGCCTCTAGCCCGACAGAGAGGCATGAAACCGGCACACTTTTCATTCAATGTGGATGGTGGACGTTGCGATGTTTGTCAAGGTGAAGGTGAGACAACGGTTGAGATGCAGTTCATGCCGGACATTCATTTAACTTGCGATGCTTGTCACGGGAAGCGTTTTAAAGAAGAAGTTTTGGAAGTTCGCTATCATGATAAGAGCATTACTGATGTTTTAGAAATGTCCGTTGATCAAGCTGTAGCTTTTTTTGAATTACACGTCAGGACTGCTCCCGAAAAAAAGATCATTGCGAAGCTTACTCCGCTGCAGGAAGTTGGACTTGGTTATGTGGCTCTAGGGCAAAGTTCAAATACATTAAGTGGGGGTGAGGCTCAACGAATTAAGCTAGCATCATTTATTGGTAAAGGACAGACCGGAGCCAATGGTGGAACCTTTTTTCTATTTGATGAACCAACTACTGGCTTGCACACCCACGATATTCGAAAATTGATCAAGAGCTTCAATAAACTTATTGATTTGGGCCACACGATTTTAGTCATTGAGCATAACCTAGAAGTGGTAGCCCAGGCCGATTGGATCATTGATATCGGTCCGGAAGGTGGCGAAATGGGTGGAAACATTGTCTTTGAAGGAACGCCTGAAGAGATTGTGAAATCTAAGAAAAGCTATACAGGGAAATATTTGAAGGCGAACCTCTAAACGAATTGCAGCTCGTAAAGTTTGCGATACGCACCATCTTTCTTTAATAATTCTTGATGGCTTCCTGCTTCTAGAATTTGTCCCTTATCCATGACGATAATCACATCGGCATGTTGCACAGTAGCTAATCTGTGAGCTATGATAATGGATGTTCTTCCCTCCGTAATTTGATCGATAGCTCCCTGTATGAGAAGTTCCGTTTCCGTGTCCACAGATGATGTGGCCTCGTCCAAAACCAAAATGGATGGATTATAGATGTAAGCTCTTATGAAACTTAACAATTGACGCTGACCGACACTTAACATTCCTCCACGCTCCTTGACATCAAAGTCATAGCCACCAGGCAACCGTTCAATGAACTTGTGTGCTCCCACCTTTTTAGAAGCTTCGATCACGCGGTTCCGATCGATGTTTGGGTTATTTAATGTGATGTTATTATAAATGCTATCAGAAAATAGGAATACGTCCTGCAGAACTATACCCACTCGTCTCGTTAAATAAGCAGCGTCAAAATCTCTGATATCTGTACCATCTATTTCAATTGCTCCTTTATTGTATTCATAGAACCGGCTTAAAAGGTTAATGATACTTGTTTTGCCCGCACCTGTTGCTCCCACAATAGCAATGCGCTGTCCTTTGTTCACATCAAATGAAACGTCCTTTAAAACCCAGTCTTCGTCATTATATGCGAACCAAACGTTTTTGAATGAGATTGTGCCATCAATGCTCGGTTTTAAGTTTTTGCCCGATCCAGTTATTTGAGCTTCAGTATCCATCACCTTAAAAACTCGCTCACTCGCAACCATGCCCATTTGCAGGGTGTTGAATCGATCAGCTAATTGTCGGATGGGCCTGAAGATCATGTATATGTAAAGAATGAATGCGACTAAGTCACCATACTGCACAACTCCATCTAATACTTCTCGACTGCCCCACCAGATAAGCAAGGCTATAGAAGCTGCACTTAAGATTTCGACCACAGGAAAGAATATGGAGTTGGCTAGAACCGTTCGTAAATGCGCATCTCTGTGGCGAGCATTAATAGCCTTGAACTTGTCCATTTCTTGTTTTTCACGATTAAAGATTTGGACAATGAACATTCCCGTTATATGTTCTTGCACAAAAGCGTTCAGCTTAGATACTTCTGTTCGAACATCTTGAAAAGCAACTTTAATGTAGTTTTTGAAAATGTTCGTAGCCCAGAGTAAAACAGGAATAGGAATAATGCATATCAAAGTCAGTCGCCAGTCTAAAATGAACATGACGATTAATACTACCGAAAGCTTTAAAATTTCACCAATGATGATGAGTACTCCATCAGAAAAAATATCAGCAATTGTCTCGATATCCGATACAGCGCGAGTAACCAGGGTGCCAATTGGCGTCTGGTCAAAGTATTTCAATCGGAAATGTGTGATTTTTCGATACACATCCACACGCAAATCGCGAATCACAGATTGTCCTAACCAATTTGCTAGATAAGTCTGAAGAAACTGAACAATTCCTTCTAAAATCAAAATCCCCACAATGAGCAGAATCATTGTTTTCAGCAATCCTGGTTTTGGGATGATGATGGTCTCATCCAAGGTATATTGGATTAAATATGGTCTGAGAGGCGCAAGAAGCGCTGAGAAGATCACCATGAACGTGGTGAAAGTGAACATAGCTCGATACGGCTTCACATAGCGTAAAACGCGTATCAATAACCCTAGGTCAAAGGCATTGCCACTTACTGATTTTAGTTTTTTATCGCTCACCGTACCTCTGATTCAGCGGGATAAGAAATGTCGATCAAATACAAACCGTGGGCAGGCACACTATATCCGGCCTGACCCCTATCTTTAGCTTCAATAATTTTTTCAAACTGGTCGAGCGTAATCTTGCCTCTTCCGAGTTCAATCAACGTACCAACCACGGCTCGAACCATATTTCTAAGAAATCGATTCGCCTTTATTTCAAACCTCAAGCCACCTGTCTCCACTTCCCAAAAAGCCTGATGTAAATCGCAAATATTTGTTTCAGCATCTGAATGCAACTTTGAGAAACTTGTAAAGTCCTTGTGATTTTTTAGTCTTGATGCGGCTTGGTTCATTAGATCTAAATCAAGAACTTCACGATATTCATAAGAGCGATGTTGACAAAAGGGGTTTTTAGCACTTGATATTAAATACTCATAAGTGCGGGATGTAGCTGTGAATCGACTATGAACATCTGGTTTGACCTTAAATATTTTTGAAATCGCAATTTCTTTAGGTAGGATGCAATTTGCTCTGAACATTAAGTCTGCTGTGGTGGATATGTCCAATTCTGTGTCAAAATGCGCGAAAAACTTACGTGCGTGCACTCCGGTATCCGTTCTACCGCAACCAATCGTATATATTTCTGTTCTTAATATGGTAGAAAGCGCCTCATTCAGGCATTGCTGAATAGATTTGGCGTTCTTTTGAATTTGCCAACCATGGAAGGGGGTTCCGTCATAAGAAAGTTTGACAAAATATCGATGCGCCATCAGGCGGCAAATGTAGTTTTAGAGAATGGATGTTGAAACACATAATTTGGGTAAAAGCAAGCGATCTGCATGGATTAGTGCAATGAGACTTCGAACATTGCCTTTGGCGCTAGCATCAACCATAACAGGTTCGAGTATGGCAGCATTGGCTGGAGCTTTTAGCTGGACAATCGCACTTATGACTGCAACTACTACTGTATTGCTCCAGATCAACAGTAATCTCGCAAATGACTATGGTGACTTTCTGCAAGGCACAGATTCTGAAGATCGAATTGGCCCTGAAAGGGCGCTTCAGTCTGGAGTGTTAAGTGCACCGGAAGTGAAGCGGTCAATAGTTTTGTTCAGCCTACTCTCATTTATAAGTGGCAGTGCGCTGCTTTATCTTGCTCCAATCGATTTTACGTCAAAACTGGTGCTATTGGTAGCTGGAATTCTAGCGATTTACGCATCAATTAAATACACCGCGGGTTCTAATCCATATGGCTACAGAGGATTGGGTGACCTATCTGTTATGTTGTTTTTCGGAGTATTAGGTGTCGTTGGGGCTTTTTATGTACAGTCGGCAACTTTATCTTGGAGTGTTTTATTACCAGCTATTGGTATTGGTTGTTTTAGTGCTGGCGTTTTAAATGTGAACAATACACGCGACCGGTCGGCTGACATGGATGCGGGAAAGATCACTATTGCAGTTAAATTAGGAGCTGAGAATTCCAGAAGATACCAAGTTTTCTTAATGGGAATTGGGATTAGTTGCTTTACCTTATATGCCTCATTTTTCTTGGATCAATGGCAGAACTGGATATTCCTAATATCTCTTCCCCTTTTTGCGCTGAATGCATATAAAGTCTATACAATTCGTGAGGATGTTAGGTTAGATCCGTGGCTGATGCAATTGGCTCTATCTACCTTCCTATTGTCTTTGTTACTGGCTTTAGGAGCAAGTTTTTAGTTATAGCCTGTTTTCTGCGATTTGCGATTCAAATAGCAAGGGAAGATCTACATCGATAACCTCAATATCTGCATGCGGATTAGATGATACTAGAAAGCATACATATCCATAATAATCCAATTCAGCCGGGTTTATGTACCAGTTTTTTGCATTGAAAAACGCAATGTCAGGTTGTATGTAGATTTCCTTGATATCAACGTTTTCCTGTTCGCCATCCGCTTTTAATACGCTTTCTTTAATTGTCCAGAATTCGTAAAACCGCCTCAAAGGGATAATATGCGAGTAAATCTCTCTCCATTCGAGATAAGTCATTTTTTCTCGATAGTCACTGAGGTTTAATGGTTTTAACCTCTCAACATCGATGCCGAGTATGCTGGTTTCGCTAATGGCACATACCGCTACCGCTCCATCATTTGCCAGACTAAAATGAGGTGCATCTATTATGTATGGCTTTCCGGACTTAGTGAATTCAAGGCACTCAAACAAGTCGTTCATGTTGGCGCCCATCTCATTCATACCGTGCCATAGCATCAACTTTCGAGCTAAGCTGCCATGTTGCTTTTCCCAACCATTCTCCTCCAGAACCCGATCTCGAAGGTCTTGTGGGATGACTCTCATTAGGCCATCAAAAACTTCATCACTCCATTTTTCGGTGACTTGCGTAGAATATACTTTGATTGAATTAGTCATGCAGCTTATTGCGGGCAAATCTATTATTCTCTAGAACGCAGTCAAGTTATTTAATCAAGTGTGTTTATCGTAATCTCATTATGGACCTGAAATGAAAATATGGAGCTACCCAATCCATTAAATTTGTCATATGACTAGCAAGCTATTTTTTGGATTTTCTTTGTTTCTAATAATCATCTCGAGTTCATGCAAGGAGGAGGATCCCTTCGAATATCCTGAAGATCCAGAGCAAGTAGACCCAACTTGGATTACTGAAATGGAACGTGAAGTCACGAGTGATGAAGGTTGGACCCCAGTTCAGTTTTCAGCGGGGTGCGATCCAAACCTGAGTATAAGTAACCTCGCTGCCTATGAGCTAAACTACACTCGAGGCTTTGCTATTTTACGTTTGCTTCCGAATGACAGTAACTGTACGGTCCGCGTAAGTGTTGAAACTGAATTCAAGACGAATGAAATTTCAAATTACGATTGGGAGGAACTGCATTTCGAATACACCTATTCAGAATATAGTGGGGAGCCCGATAGTAAGTACATGATTTCTTTAAATTATGGAAACCTTGAATTAGATTTGGATTTGGCCCCAATCATTGCAGATCTGATTCCGGCCGATACAACCGATGGTTTGTTGCATTTAAGTTTTGAAGATCAATCTCCAGTGTTTGAGTTAAATGGCAAGGAATTTACCCCAGATTTTAGCTCTGAATCAGGTAATTTTATATCGTTGGATGGTGCTGGAACCGATAGTTACTTTAAAGTTTCACTCGTTTCGGAGAATACTGATCAAGCAACTTATACAGCTTTTCAATATCTGCGAATAACACGCTTTGGATTCGAAGAGTCCTAGTTATGTTTGCCAAACATGGCAGACCACGATTTACAAATTCCGCTCGCAGAACGGCTGCGTCCAAAAACACTTGATGAATACATTGGTCAAGATCAAATCGTTGGGCCAGATGGTCCACTTCGATTAGCAATCCGAGCCGGATCTTTACCGTCTATTATCTTTTGGGGGCCACCAGGAGTAGGCAAGACCACATTGGCTCAAATTCTGGCAGATGAATTAAAAAAACCGATGTTTTCGCTAAGCGCTATCAATAGCGGAGTGAAGGATGTCCGCGAAGTAATTGAGCGCGCCTCTCGAAAAGATTTGTTGAGCCAGTCCAAACCTATCTTGTTCATTGATGAAATTCATCGATTTAGCAAGAGTCAACAGGATAGCTTGCTTGGTGCGGTCGAAAAGGGGATTGTAACCCTGATTGGCGCTACGACTGAAAATCCCTCTTTTGAAGTAATTCCTGCCTTGCTTTCTCGCTCCCAAGTTTATGTGCTTGAAGCTTTTGGGGTGAGTGAATTGCAAGCTATGTTAGACCGAGCTTTAAAGGAGGACGATTGGCTCAAAGATCAAAAGATTAAGGTTAAAGAAACCAAGTCATTGTTTCAGCTTAGCGGTGGAGATGGTCGTAAGTTGTTAAACACGTTAGAGTTAATTGTGCAATCTACGGGTGAAAAAGCCACCATAACAGATGAGTTGGTAATGAAGGTAGTAAGAACCAAAATGGCTCGCTATGATAAAACAGGTGAGCAGCATTATGACATCGTATCTGCCTTTATTAAAAGTATTCGGGGTAGTGATCCGAATGCATCTGTTTACTGGTTGGCTCGAATGATTGAAGGTGGAGAAGATCCATTGTTTATCGCACGCAGATTGTTGATTTTAGCCAGTGAAGACATTGGGAATGCTAATCCACAGGCTTTGGTTATTGCAAATAGCTGCTATCAGGCTGTACACTCCATTGGATATCCAGAATGCAGAATTACGCTGTCACAATGTGCAATATATCTGGCTACTCTGCTAAAAGCAACGCGAGTTATTCGGCTATTGGCGAGGCACAAGCTAAAGTGCGAGAAACAGGAGATCTAAGCGTCCCTCTACATATTCGTAATGCACCTACTAAGTTGATGAAAGAGCTTGGTTATGGCAAAGAGTATAAATACGCTCATAGCTATGATAATGGGTTTATAGATCAGGAATTCCTACCAGATGAGATATCTGGCCAAACTTTTTATAGACCAGGAGCAAATAAGCGCGAAAGCGCGATTAAGGAATGGCTGAAGTCCCTATGGAAGAATAGATATGACTATTAAATAAAATAAGTTCGTTGTCTGAACGTTTTTAGAGCCATGGTTGATAGAGAAACGTCTGTTGTTTTTGCATTCATTGCACTGTTACTTTCCATCGTTGGTTTTTATCTGGACTCTGATCCGGTGGTTCATGGCATGGGGATGATCATTTTTGAATTTGTAGCAATGAGCGTATTGAACTTCGCAATAATTACTGTTCTATTCCTTTCTGGGAAGTTTCTTTATGCTATTACTCGAAGGCTATTCTAATCCTTACGGCTCTATTGATGGGCTGATTTTCCAATTATTCTTGTGTCATACCGTTCATACTCTTAGTCAACCTATGTGCCATTTTATTGAATAAAGTGATATTAAATTGATATCATTGTGACGTAATCAGCTAAAATCAAAACAATGAACCAAGAAAAAACTTTCAAACCCTCAAGTGGATACCTAATGATCTTTGTAGCCATCGCCTTGCTTGTATGTAGCATCCCTTTATTTGCCTTTAAGATTATTGTCGCGGCAATTCCGATGGTATTAGTTTTTGTAACCATAACAACGGGATTCTTTTTTATCAACCCCAATGGTTCAATTGTACTCACCTTATTTGGAGAGTATAAAGGCACTGTAAAAACCATGGTTTTTATTGGGCGAACCCATTTTATACAAAAAAGAGGGTTTCGCTTCGTGCGCGCAACTTTGATTCCGATCGAGTCAAGGTGAATGATAAACTGGGCAATCCGATCATGATTAGTGTGATCCTTGTTTGGAAAGTTTCTGACACGTTTAAAGCGGCTTTTGGAGTGGACGACTACCAACACTTTGTCCGTGTGCAAACAGATGCTGCGGTAAGAAAAATGGCTGGTTCGTATCCTTATGACGATTGGGAGGATAGCGATGAGTTTAAGATTACACTGAGATCAGGTATGACGGAGGTGAATGAAGCGCTTGAAAATGAATTAAGTGAACGCTTAGAGATTGCCGGGATTGA
>Ga0255765_1000384_pt1 | contig 59108 bp, 40 predicted proteins | sample 041ome_8_FD_179965 | JGI IMG/M metagenome (GOLD analysis project Ga0255765, IMG submission 179965) | Coastal salt marsh microbial communities from the Groves Creek Marsh, Skidaway Island, Georgia - 041407BS metaG (version 2) | ecosystem: Environmental > Aquatic > Marine > Intertidal zone > Salt...
CCACCAACGGTAGATGTTAATGCAATTGCATCATCACCAGTACCTTTACTGTTTGTAATAGTAATATTATCACTTGCTGCAGTATTAGCAGTTAACGCGATATCACCAGCAGTAGCCATTGTTAATGTAGAATTCTTACCAGTAATAGCAACACCTCCAAGAGTAGATGTTAATGCAATTGCATCATCACCAGTACCCTTTTTATTATTAATAGTAATTGTTTCAGTTTCACCAATATCAGTAGTTAATTCAATAGCACTTGCAGTATTATCCTTAGAAACAAGTGCAACTTGTCCACCAGCAATATTTACATCTTTTGTTGCAGCAGCATCAATATCAACACCACCGGCAACAGATGTCAATGCAATAGCACTATCACTGGTACCAGCTGTATTCAATACATTAATTGTTTGGTCAACTCCTGCTGTTGCATGTAATTTAATTGCATCAGCACTATTAGCAACAGCTGACATAAGTACATTACCGGTTACTGCTAAGTTACTATTTAATGACGCATCTCCCATTATTACAGTTGTTTCAGTTGATGTTCCCATAATAATTTGATTAGAACCAGTAATAGCTGCACCATAACCAATTGCAGTAGAATTACTTACATTATTTGCAGTTGATGTTGTAGCACCTAAAAATGTATTCGCATTTCCTACAATTAATCCACTTCCAGAATTTATACCAAGAGATGTATTATTATTGGTAGCTGCAGCAATTTCTAAAGCATTATAACCAATTGCAGTATTGTTTGAACCATTTACATTAGCAGGTAATGTACCTGTACCAATTGCAACATTTTTCTCTCCAGTAGTATTTGCAGTCATTACATCTTTACCCATTGCTACATTGCTTCCTCCAGATGTGTTAGCAGGTAATGAATTAGAACCAACTGAAGTGTTAAATTGTCCAGACGTGTTAGCAGTTAATGCATATGCACCAATAGCTGTATTTTGTTGTCCACTTGTTGTTGTAAGCAATGCATTAGAACCAACACCTGTATTTCTTGCACCTGATAAATTCGCATTTAATACTTTATAACCAAAAGCACTATTATGAGCTCCTTGATTTAATGCTTCAAATGTTTCAGTACCAAAGTAAGTACCTGTGGTTCTTGTACTACCACCTTTAACTGTATTTACTATTATTTCGTCACTTACAAACACGCGACTATCAAATGTAGAATCACCAATAGTAGAGGTAGATAGATATAATAATTCACCAACAGTTAATGTACCTTCAACTTCCACATTACCATTAAATGATGCATCTCCAGTTAAATCTAATCTTGAACCCATTGTTACATTTCCACCCATGGTAGTAGCTCCTGTACCAACCGTAAATGTTTTACCATCAGCAACACTTACATTATCATTCAATGTTGTTGCTCCGGTAACAGTTAATGCACCTCCAAGTGTTGTTGCTCCACCTGTTATTAAATTTTCTTTAATATATGCATCAGCATTTAATGAAACATCACCCGTTACATAAAATCGTTTATTTACGGTTGCATCATCTAACACATTAAGTCTTCCATTTAATGATAAATCTTCGGCAACTATTAATGAATAATTAGTTGTTGTTGTATTAATAACATAGTTATTATTAACTAATTCAGCACTGAGTGTACCATTGACAGTTAAATTATTTGCGACGAATAAATCACCACTCATTGAAACATCATCAGTTACAAATAAATTACCACCAACACTTGCATTACCACTTGAAGTTACTGTGGATAATGTAGTTGCACCAGTAACTCCTAATGTTCCACCAAGAGCAGTTGCACCATTTCCAACAGTTAATGTTTTACCAGCAGCAACACTTACATTATCATTCAACGCGGTTGTTCCAGTAACAGCCAATGTTCCACCAAGAGCGGTTGCACCATTTCCTACTGTTAATGTTTTACCATCAGCAACACTTACATCATTATTTAATATGGTTGTTCCAGTAACAGCTAATGTTCCACCAACTGTTGCATTACTACTTGTAGATACAGTTGATAATGTAGTAGCACCTGTAACTGTTAATGCTCCACCAATATTTACAGCTTTTTGAATAGCCATACCACCAGCAGTTTTTATAGAACCAACAGTTGTTGATGTAGAGTCGGTCGTTGATGTAATGTCTACAGTATTAAGTGTTGTTAATCCTGCTACATCCATAGTTCCACCAATATTTACATCTTGTTCAACACCAAGTCCTCCTGCTGTTTTTATAGCTCCTGTTAAAATGTTTGTAGAATTTGTGTCATTTGTTACAGATATTATTCCAGAAGCTGTTACACCTGCTAATGTAGTTGCTCCAGTAACACCTAATGTACTTCCTACAGATGCAGTTCCACTTGTTGTTACAGTTGTTAATGATGTGTTACCTGTTGCATTTAATGTACCATATATATGAGCATCTTTTGAAACACCTAACCCACCTGCAGTAATTATTGCACCAGATGTTGCATTTGCAGCATTAGTAGCATTAGTAATATTTAATATTCCAGTTCCAACAACTCCTGCAACATTTGTAGTTCCTTCTACATTAAGATTTTCTCCAATGTATGCACCTAATGCTACACCAAGTCCTCCTGAAGTTTTTAATGAACCAGTTATTTTACTTGAACTTGCTGTAGTATTAGTAATAGCAGTTTGACCAGAAAATGTTTTTGCACCGGCAATTGTTTGATCACCTGTAGTCATAACTGCACCTGCTGCTAATACATTAGTAGCATCTGTTACATCAGCACTTGCTTCAATTGCATTTAATTTGGTTCTTTCATCAGCTGTAATAATAGCACCACTACCTACACTTGTTACATCACTTAACGCGGTAACAGACGATGTTGTATAAATACCGTTGGTGACTGTTCCTGCATTTCCAGTTACACTACCTACAATATTTGATGAAAATGTTTTAATTCCATCTATTGTTTCATTACCTGTATTCATTACTCCACCAGCATTGGCTACATTGACTGCATCTGTCACATCAGCCAATGCTTCAATTGCATTTAATTTACTTCTCTCAGCAGCAGTGATAATAGCACCACTACCTACACTTGTTACATCATTTAAATCAGTAACAGAAGATGTTGTGTATACACCGTTTGTGACTGTTCCTGCGTTTCCAGTTACACTTCCTACAATTGTTGAAGAAAATGTTTTTGAACCTGCAACAGTTTGGTCACCTGTAGTCATAACTGCACCAGCAGCAGCTACATTAGTAGAATCTGTTACATCAGCTAATGCTTCAATTGCTGCTAATTTACTTCTTTCAGCTGCAGTAATAATAGCACCACTACCAACACTTGTTACATCACTTAACTCGGCAACGGAAGATGTTGTATAAATACCATTTGTGACTGTTCCTGCATTTCCTGTTACACTTCCTACAATTGTTGTTGAAAATGTTTTTGCACCTGCTATTGTTTCATCGCCTGTTTTCATGACTGCACCTGCAGCAGCAACGTTGGTTGCATCTGTTACATCAGCACTTGCTTCTATAGCAGCTAATTTTGTTCTTTCAGCTGCAGTAATAATAGCACCACTACCAACACTTGTTACATCACTTAAATCAGCAACAGAAGATGTTGTATAAATACCATTTGTAACTGTTCCTGCATTTCCTGTTACACTCCCTACCATTGTTGATGTAAATGTTTTTATTCCGTCTATTGTTTCATTACCAGTATTCATTACTCCACCAGCGGCAGCTATATTAGCAGCATCTGTGACATCAGCCAATGCTTCAATTGCATTTAATTTACTTCTTTCAGCTGCAGTAATAATAGCACCACTGCCCACACTTGTTACGTCATTTAAATCAGTTACAGAGGATGTGGTGTATACACCGTTTGTGACAGTTCCTGCGTTTCCAGTTACACTTCCTACAATTGGTGCGGAAAATGTTTTTGCACCTGTAATTGTTTGGTCACCACTTTGCATAACTGCCCCTGCTGCTAATACATTTGTAGCATCTGTTACATCTGCACTTTCTTCTATTGCTGCTAATTTTGTTCTTTCAGCTGCAGTAATAATAGCACCACTACCAACACTTGTTACATCACTTAAATCGGTAACAGAAGATGTTGTATAAATACCATTAGTGACTGTTCCTGCATTTCCTGTTACACTTCCAGTAATAGTTGATGAAAATGTTTTTGCACCAGCAACTGTTTGATCACCTGTAGTCATAACTGCACCAGCGGCAGCTACATTTGTGGCATCTGTTACATCAGCAGCGACCTCAATGTTATTTAATTTATTTCTTTCGGCTGTTGTAATAATAGCACCACTACCAACACTTGTTACATCACTTAAATCGGCAACAGAAGATGTTGTATAAATACCATTAGTGACTGTTCCTGCATTTCCGGTTACATTACCTTCTATGTTTGCTTTTATTGTACCAACTGCACCTGAAAATACACTTCCATTATCTGTTGCATCAGGGATATAAGTAAACTTTTGGTCACTATCATCCATACCAAAGAAACCAACCTTTTCTACGTCAGTTTTATATTTAAATTTAATACCTCTATCCAAATTATCATCAGCAGTTGATTGACCTATTTCAAATACTGGGTCATTTATTGTTACTACAGTAGAATCAATAGTAGTTGTTGAACCATTAATTGTTAAATTACCAGAAATTGTTGCATCACCACCGACGGTTAAGCCAGTTAATGTACCTACTGATGTAATTGCTGGTTGAGCAGAAGTGGTAACTGTACCCGCGGTTGTAGCTGTTCCTGCATTTCCACTAACACTTCCCACAATTGTTGAGGAAAATGTCTTTGCTCCTGCAATTGTTTCATCTCCCGTCTTCATAACTGCACCAGCTGCTGCTACATTTGTTGCATCAGTAACGTCCGCTGCTGTTTCTATTCCACTTAATTTTGTTCTTTCAGCTGCAGTAATAATAGCACCACTACCTACACTGGTTACATCACTTAAATCAGTAACAGAAGATGTTGTGTAAACACCATTTGTGACAGTTCCTGCATTTCCGGTTACACTTCCTACCAGTGTTGATGTAAATGTTTTTATTCCATCTATCGTTTCATTACCTGTATTCATAACTGCACCAGCTGCAGCTACATTGGCTGCATCAGTTACATCAGCGTCATCTTCTATATCATTTAATTTACTTCTTTCAGCAGCAGTAATAATAGCACCACTACCAACACTTGTTACATCATTTAATGCTGTAACCGATGAAGTTGTATAAATACCATTTGTTACTGTTCCTGCATTTCCTGTTACACTTCCTACAATTGTTGAAGAAAATGTTTTTGCACCTGCAATTGTTTGTCCGCCTGTAGTCATAACTGCACCTGCTGCTAATACATTAGTAGCATCTGTTACATCTGCACTATCTTCTATAGCAGCTAATTTTGTTCTTTCTGCTACAGTAATAATAGCACCACTACCTACACTTGATACGTCATTTAAGGCAGTAACAGAAGATGTAGTATAAATACCATTAGTGACAGTTCCTGCATTTCCAGTTACACTTCCTACAATTGTTGAGGAAAATGTTTTTGCACCTGCTATTGTTTCATCGCCAGTATTCATGACTGCACCTGCAGCAGCAACATTAGTTGCATCTGTTACATCTGCACTTGCTTCTATTGCATTTAATTTACTTCTTTCAGCTGCAGTAATAATAGCACCACTACCTACACTTGATACGTCATTTAAGGCAGTAACAGAAGATGTAGTATAAATACCATTAGTGACTGTTCCTGCATTTCCAGTTACACTACCAACAATTGTTGATGAAAATGTTTTTGCACCTGCAATAGTCGCGTCACCTGTATTCATTACTGCACCAGCAGCAGCAACATTTGTTGCATCTGTTACATCTGCTAATTCTTCAATAGCATTTAATTTGGTTCTTTCAGCATCCGTAATAATAGCACCACTACCTACACTTGTCACATCTGCTAAATTTGTAACGGACGATGTTGTATAGATACCATTAGTGACTGTTCCTGCATTTCCAGTTATACTCCCAGTAATAGTTGATGAGAATGTTTTTGCACCTGTAATTGTTTGGTCACCCGTAGTCATAACTGCACCTGCTGCTAATACATTTGTAGCATCTGTTACATCAGCCAATGCTTCAATTGCAGTTAATTTTGTTCTTTCAGCACCGGTAATAATAGCACCACTTCCTGCACTGGTTACATCATTTAAAACAGTAACAGAAGATGTTGTATAAACACCATTAGTTACTGTTCCTGCATTTCCTGATACACTTCCTACCATAGTTGATGAAAATGTTTTTACACCTGCTATTGTTTCATCGCCAGTATTCATGACTGCACCTGCAGCAGCAACATTGGTTGCACCTGTTACATCTGCTGCTGTCTCAATACCACTTAATTTAGTTCTTTCAGCAGAAGTAATAATAGCACCACTACCTACACTTGTTACATCACTTAAATCAGTAACAGAAGATGTTGTATAAATACCATTAGTTACTGTTCCTGCATTTCCACCAATACTTAAGTTAGAAACGGGGGTTGTTGATGTTACTACAAATGGTGCTGTACCAGTAGATGCAGTTGATGTTACTACGTTTGTACTCAAATTTCCAGTTACAGATATATCTCCACCAATATTTACATCTTGACCTATACCTACGCCACCAGTGGTTGTTATTGAACCAGTTAATTTATTAATTGATGGAGTATTATTAGCTACATTTACGGTACCTGTTGTTGCAACATTTGTTAATGTAGTGTTACCAGTAACACCAAGTGTTCCAGATGCTGTAATATTAGTAGCGGTTGTGTTACCTCCAATACTTAAAGTGCCAGTATTTGTTGTATTAGCCATTGTGGTAGCACCTGTTACATTAAGAGTTGTACCAATTGTAGCAGAACCCGAAGTTGCAACATTTGTTAATACTGTATTTCCAGTTGCATTCAATGTACCATAAATATGAGCATCTTTTGCAACACCTAATCCTCCAGCGGTTATTATTGAACCAGTTGAAGTATTAGTAGCATTTGTTGTATTTGTAATATTCAAAATACCACTACCATTTAGTCCTGTTACATTAGTCGTCCCTTCTATATTTAAATTTCCACCAACATATGCATCTAATGCAACACCAAGTCCTCCGGCAGTTTTTAATGAACCAGTAGTTTTACTTGCACTTGTTGTTGTATCAGTAATATTTGTTACAGATAATGTAGTTGCTCCAGTAACATTTAATGTACCTCCTAACGTTGTTGCTCCAGTTCCAACCGTTAATGTTTTATTGCTTGTAACACTAACATTATCGTTTAACGTTGTTGCACCATTAATTGTTGTTCCATCTAATGTTGTTGCACCAGTAACTGACAAGTTTCCTCCAATAGTTCCATTTCCACTTGAAAAAGTACCTAATGTTGTAGAACCATTAGCAGTAAAAGATGTAGCAGTTAATGTATCCACAGAACCAGTAGTTCCAGTTATACTTGTAAAAACACCAGTTGTTGGATTAGATTCACCTATTTTACCTTCTATATTTGATTTTATTGTACCAACTGTTCCTGAAAATACACCAGCAGTATCAGTTGCATCCGGAATATAAGTAAACTTTTGGTCGGTATCATCCATACCAAAGAATCCAACTTTTTCTACATCAGTCTTGTATTTGAATTTAATACCTCTATCCAGATTATCATCCTGAGTGGATTGACCTATTTCAAATGTTGGGTCATTTATTGTTACTATAGTAGAATCTATTGTAGTGGTTGTTCCACTAATGGTTAAATTTCCATTAACTGTTAAATTTTGGTCAATTGTTGTATTACCATCTACAGATAAACCAGTTAATGTACCTACTGATGTAATATTTGGTTGTGCTGCTGTTGTTACTGTACCTGCTGTTGTAGCAGTACCAGCATTACCAGTTACACTTCCTACAATTGGGGATGAAAATGTTTTTGCACCTGCTATTGTTTCATCGCCAGTATTCATGACTGCACCTGCAGCAGCAACATTGGTTGCATCAGTTACATCTGCTGCTGTCGCAATACCGCTTAATTTTGTTCTTTCAGCAGCAGTTATAATAGCACCACTACCTACACTGGTTACATCAGCCAAATCAGTAACAGAAGATGTTGTATAAACACCATTTGTTACTGTTCCTGCATTTCCTGTTACACTACCCACAATTGGGGATGAAAATGTTTTTGCACCTGCTATTGTTTCATCGCCAGTATTCATGACTGCACCTGCAGCAGCAACATTAGTTGCATCTGTTACATCTGCTGCTGTCTCAATACCACTTAATTTTGTTCTTTCAGCAGCAGTTATAATTGCACCACTACCAACACTTGTTACATCACTTAAAGCTGTAACAGAAGATGTTGTATAAACACCATTAGTTACTGTTCCTGCATTTCCTGATACACTACCAACAATTGTTGATGAAAATGTTTTTGCACCTGCAATTGTTTCATCACCAGTATTCATGACTGCACCTGCAGCAGCAACATTTGTTGCATTTGTTACATCTGCATTTGCTTCTATGCCTGCTAATTTTGTTCTTTCAGCTGTGGTAATGATTGCACCACTACCAACACTTGTTACATCACTTAAAGCTGTAACCGAAGATGTTGTATAAACACCATTAGTTACTGTTCCGGCATTTCCTGTAATACTTCCAACAATATTTGATGAAAATGTTTTTGCACCTGCTATTGTTTCATCTCCACTATTCATGACTGCACCTGCAGCAGCAACATTTGTTGCATCTGTTACATCTGCACTTGCTTCTATTGCTGCTAATTTTGTTCGTTCAGCGGTGGTAATAATAGCACCACTACCAACATCGGTTACATCACTTAAAGCAGTAACAGAAGATGTTGTATAAACACCATTAGTTACTGTTCCTGCATTTCCTGATACACTACCAACAATTGTTGATGAAAATGTTTTTGCACCTGCTATTGTTTCATCTCCACTATTCATGACTGCACCTGCAGCAGCAACATTGGTTGCATCAGTAACATTAGCTGCTGTCTCAATACCGCTTAATTTTGTTCTCTCAGCAGCAGTAATAATAGCACCACTACCAACACTTGTTACATCAGCTAAATCAGTAACAGAAGACGTTGTATAGACACCATTTGTTACTGTTCCTGCATTTCCACCAATACTTAAATTAGCAACAGGGGTGGTTGATGTTACTACAAATGGTGCTGTACCTGTTGCAACTGTTGATGTAATAATATTTGCATCTAAATCTCCGGTAATAGAAACATCTCCGCCAATATTCATATCTTGTGCAATACCAACACCACCAGTTGTTGTAATTGAACCAGTTAATGTATTTACAGATGGCGTATTGTTGGTAACACTCATAGTACCCGTAGTTGCAACATTTGCTAATGTAGTGTTACCCGTTACACCAAGTGTACCAGAAGCTGTAATGTTAGTAGCTGATGTATTTCCTCCAACAGTTAAAGTACCCGTATTTGTAGTATTCGCAAGTGTTGTTGCTCCAGTAACACCAAGTGTTGTTCCAATTGTAGCAGAACCGGATGTTGAAACATTTGTTAATGCTGTATTTCCAGTTGCATTTAATGTACCATAAATATGTGCATCCTTTGCAACACCCAAACCACCTGCAGTAATTATTGCACCCGATGAACTACTTGTCGCATTTGTAGTATTTGTAACACTTAAAATACCTGTACCTACTATTCCTACTACATTAGTTGTTCCTTCTACATTTAGATTTTCACCAATATATGCATCTAATGCAACACCAAGACCACCTGCAGTTTTTAATGAACCTGTAGTTTTACTTGTACTTTCAGTAGTATCTGTAATAGATGTTTGTCCAGATATAGTTGTTCCTGCTAATGTAGTTGCTCCAGTAACAGCTAGTGTTCCACCAAGGGTAGTAGAACCAGTTCCAACCGCGAATGTTTTGCCAGCAGCAACACTAACATTATCATTTAATGATGTAGCACCATTAATAGTTGTTTCACCTGTAATATCCAGGGTTCCATTAACAGTTCCATTACCAGAAGTAAATGCAGATAATGTAGTAGAACTATTTACACTTAGATTTTCCAAGGTTGCTGTTCCGGTTACTGCTAAATTAGAATTTATTGTAGATGCACCTGATGTAGATAACGTAGTAAAAGAACCTGTTGATGGATTGGAATCACCGATTTTACCTTCTATATTTGCTTTTATTGTTCCAACTGAACCAGAAAATACACTAGCGGTATCTGTTGCATCTGGAATATAAGTGAACTTTTGATCAGTATCATCCATACCAAAAAATCCAACTTTTTCTGTATCAGTTTTATATTTAAATTTAATACCTCTATCTAAATTATCATCTGCAGTTGATTGACCTATTTCAAATACTGGGTCATTTATTGTAACAACCGTTGAATCTATTGTTGTTGTTGAACCACTAATGGTTAAATTTCCATTAACTGTTAAATTTTGTTCAATTGTTGTATTACCATCTACAGTTAAACCGGTTAATGTACCTACTGATGTAATTGCTGGTTGAGCAGCAGTGGTTACTGTACCAGCGGTTGTAGCACTACCCGAAGTACCAGTTATACTTCCCACAATTGTGGATGAAAATGTTTTTGCACCTGCTATAGTTTCATCACCAGTTTTCATAACAGCACCTGCAGCAGCAACATTGGTTGCATCTGTCACATCAGCAGCTGTTTCTATTCCACTTAATTTTGTTCTTTCAGCTGCAGTTATAATTGCACCACTACCAACACTTGTTACATCTGCTAAATCAGTAACGGATGAAGTTGTATAAACACCATTTGTGACTGTGCCTGCATTTCCAGTAACACTTCCCACAATTGTTGATGAAAATGTTTTTGCACCTGCAATTGTTTCGTCACCAGTTTTCATAACAGCACCTGCAGCAGAAACATTGGTTGCATCTGTTACATCTGCACTTGCTTCTATTGCTGCTAATTTTGTTCGTTCAGCTGTGGTAATAATTGCACCACTACCAACGCTTGTCACATCAGCCAAATCAGTAACAGATGATGTTGTGTAAATACCGTTTGTTACTGTTCCTGCATTTCCTGATACACTTCCAGTAATAGTTGATGAAAATGTTTTTGCACCTGCAATTGTTTCGTCACCAGTTTTCATAACAGCACCTGCAGCAGCAACATTGGTTGCATCTGTCACATCAGCAGCTGTTTCTATTCCACTTAATTTTGTTCTTTCAGCTGTAGTTATAATTGCACCACTACCAACACTTGTTACATCTGCTAAATCAGTAACGGATGAAGTTGTATAAACACCATTTGTGACTGTTCCTGCGTTTCCAGTTACACTACCCACAATTGTTGATGAAAATGTTTTTGCACCTGCAATTGTTTCGTCACCTGTATTCATTACTGCACCTGCAGCAGAAACATTGGTTGCATCTGTCACATCAGCAGCTGTTTCTATTCCACTTAATTTTGTTCTTTCAGCTGCAGTTATAATTGCACCACTTCCTGCATTCGTTACATCAGTTAATTCTGTAACAGATGATGTTGTGTAAATACCATTAGTTACTGTTCCAGCGTTTCCGGTTACACTTCCAGTAATAGTTGATGAAAATGTTTTTGCACCTGCAATTGTTTCGTCACCTGTATTCATAACAGCACCAGCTGCTGCTACATTAGTTGCATCAGTAACGTCAGCTGCAGTCTCTATACCACTTAATTTGGTTCTTTCAGCGTTAGTAATAATAGCACCACTACCAACACTTGTCACATCAGCCAAATCAGTAACCGACGATGTTGTATACACACCATTAGTTACTGTTCCAGCATTTCCACCTATACTCAAATTGGTAACAGGTGTTGTTGATGCAACTATAAATGGTGCTGTACCAGTTGTTACAGTTGATGTAATAATATTTGCACTTGAATTTCCAGTTACAGATACATCTCCACCAATATTTACATCTTGGCCTATACCTACACCACCAGTTGTTGTAATTGAACCGGTTAATGTATTAATTGATGGAGTATTATTAGATATATTTACAGTACCTGTAGTTGTAACATTTGTTAATGTGGTATTACCACTAACACCAAGTGTACCAGACGCTGCAATATTAGTAGCGGTTGTGTTACCTGCAATACTTAAAGTGCCAGTATTTGTTGTATTAGCCATTGTGGTAGCACCTGTTACATTAAGAGTTGTACCAATTGTAGCAGAACCGGATGTTGCAACATTTGTTAATGCTGTATTTCCATTTGCATTTAATGTACCATAAATATGTGCATCTTGAGCAACACCCAAACCACCCGCGGTAACAATTGCACCAGATGAACTATTTGTAGCATTTGTTGTATTTGTAACATTTAATATACCACTACCAACTACTCCAACTACAGTTGTTGTTCCTTCTATATTTATATCACCACCAATGGTTGTATCTAATGCTACTCCAAGACCTCCGATGGTTGTTAATGAACCAGTATTTTTACTTGTACTTGTTGTAGTGTCAGTAATATTTGTTTGTCCATTTATGGTTGTTCCATTTAATGTAGTAGTTCCAAGTGTAGTTACTCCAGTAACATTTAATGTACCTCCTAATGTAGTTGCTCCAGTTCCAACTGTTAATGTTTTATTACTTGCAATACTAACATTGTCATTTAATGTTGTTGCACCATTAATAGTTGTTTCATCTAATGTTGTAGAACCAGTAACTGATAAGTTTCCACCAACAGTTCCATTTCCACTTGTAAAAGTATCTAATGTTGTAGAACCATTTACATTAAGAGTCGTAACTCCCAATGTAGCAATAGAACCAGTAGTTCCACTTACACTTGTAAAAACACCTGTTGTTGGATTAGAATCACCAATTTTACCTTCTATATTTGCTTTTATTGTACCAATATCTCCTGAAAATACACTGGCTGTGTCTGTTGCATCTGGGATATAAGTAAACTTTTGATCACTATCATCCATACCAAAGAAACCAACCTTTTCTACGTCAGTTTTATATTTAAACTTAATACCTCTATCCAAATTATCATCTGCAGTTGATTGACCTATTTCAAATACAGGGTCATTTATTGTAACAACCGTTGAATCTATTGTTGTTGTTGAACCATTAATTGTTAAATTACCACTAACAGTTAGATTTTGGTCTATTGTTGTATTACCACCAACTGTTAAACCAGTTAATGTACCGACTGATGTAATTGATGGTTGTGCTGCTGTTGTTACTGTGCCTGCAGTTGTAGCAGTATCAGCATTACCAGTTAAATTTCCAACAATACTTGACGAAAATGTCTTTACCCCTGCAATTGTTTCATCACCTGTTTTCATTACTGCACCTGCTGCTGATACATTTGTTGCATCTGTTACATCAGCAGCCGTTTCTATTCCACTTAATTTTGTTCTTTCAGAAGCAGTTATAATTGCACCACTGCCAACACTTGTTACATCACTTAAAGCTGTAACAGAAGATGTTGTATAAACACCGTTAGTTACTGTTGCGGCATTTCCTGTTACACTTCCTACTATTGTTGATGAGAATGTCTTTAATCCATCTATAACCTGCGTACCTGTAGTCATAACTGCACCTGCAGCTATTACATTAGTAGCATCTGTAACATCAGCCAACTCTTCAATTGCATTTAATTTGGTTCTTTCAGCATCACTTATAATAGCACCACTGCCAACACTTGTTACATCACTTAAATCTGTAACAGAAGATGTTGTATAAATACCATTTGTCACTGTTCCTGCATTTCCGGTTACACTTCCAGTAATAGCTGATGAAAATGTTTTTGATCCGGCTATAGTTTGATTACCTGTAATCATTACTGCACCCGCTGCTGCTACATTTGTAGTATCTGTTACATCCGCGTTTTCTTCTACTGTATTTAACTTGCTTCTTTCAACTGAAGTGATAATAGCACCACTACCAACACTTATTACATCTGCTAAATCTGTAACAGAAGATGTTGTATACACACCATTAGTTACTGTTGCGGCATTTCCGGTTACGCTTCCTACAATTGTTGACGAGAATGTTTTTGTACCAGCAACTGTTGCATTACCTGTATTCATAACTGCACCCGCGGCTGCAACATTAATTGCATCTGTTACATCTGCTGCTGCCTCTATTCCATTTAATTTTGTTCGTTCAGCAGTAGTTATAATTGCACCACTTCCTGCATTAGTTACATCACTTAAATCAGTAACAGATGATGTAGTATAAACACCATTAGTTACTGTCGCAGCATTTCCTGTAATACTTCCAACAATATTTGATGAAAATGTTTTTGCACCGGCTATTGTTTCATCACCAGTATTCATGACTGCACCTGCAGCAGCAACATTAGTTGCATCAGTAACATCAGCGTCTGTCTCTACGCTACTTAATTTGGTTCTCTCAGCAGAAGTTATAATAGCACCACTACCAACACTTGTTACATCACTTAAAGCAGTAACAGAAGATGTTGTATAAACACCATTAGTTACTGTTGCAGCATTACCACCAATACTTAAATTAGCAACAGGGGTTGTTGATGTTACTACAAATGGTGCAGTACCAGTTGTTACAGTAGATGTAATTACATTTGCACTCGAATTACCAGAAATAGAAATATTTCCACCAATATTTACATCTTGAGCAATACCTACACCACCGGTGGTTGTTATTGAACCGGTCAACGTATTAACAGATGGTGTGTTGTTGGCAACACTCATAGTACCTGTAGTTGCAACATTTGTTAATGTAGCGTTACCAGATACACCTAATGTACCAGAAGCTGTAATGTTAGTAACTGATGTGTTTCCTCCAACAGTTAAAGTACCTGAATTTGTAGTATTTGCAAGTGTTGTTTTTCCAGTAACATCAAGTGTTGTTCCAATTGTAGCAGAACCAGATGTTGCAACATTTGTTAACGCTGTATTTCCAGTTGCATTTAATGTACCATAAATATGTGCATCTTTTGCAACACCTAACCCACCAGCAGTAATAATTGCACCAGTACCACTGTTTGTAGAGTTTGTATTATTTGCAATATTTAAAATACCTGTACCTACTATTCCTGCTACATTAGTTGTTCCTTCTACATTTAGGTTTTCACCAATATATGCATCTAATGCAACACCAAGACCACCTGTAGTTTTTAATGAACCTGTAGTTTTACTTGTACTGGCCGTAGTATCCGTAATAGATGTTTGACCAGATATAGTTGTTCCTGCCAATGTAGTTGCTCCAGTAACAGCTAATGTTCCACCAAGTGCAGTAGAACCAGTTCCAACAGTAAATGTTTTACCAGAAGCAACACTAACATTATCATTTAATGTTGTTACACCATCAACCGATAAAGTACCTGTTAAACCAGTATTTCCAGCTGATAATGTTCCTAAGATAGATGCACCACTAACATTTAATCCTCCTGTTGTGGTTATATTTGCTGCGTTTATATCATTAGCATTTGTAGTACCGTTTACTGTTAAAATAGTACCAACCGTAGATGCACCTGAAGTAGATAATGTTGTAAAAGAACCAGTTGATGGATTAGCCTCACCGATTTTACCTTCTATGTTTGCTTTTATTGTACCAACTGTACCTGAAAATACACTGGCTGTGTCTGTTGCATCTGGGATATAAGTAAATTTTTGGTCAGTATCATCCATACCAAAGAAACCAACCTTTTCTACGTCAGTTTTATATTTAAACTTAATACCTCTATCCAAATTATCATCTGCAGTTGATTGACCTATTTCAAATACAGGGTCATTTATTGTAACAACTGTAGAATCTATTGTAGTTGTTGAACCATTAATTGTTAAATTACCACTAACAGTTAGATTTTGGTCTATTGTTGCATTACCACCGACAGTTAACCCTGTTAATGTACCTACTGATGTAATTGCGGGTTGAGCAGCAGTGGTTACTGTACCAGCGGTTGTAGCAGTATCAGCATTACCAGTTAAACTTCCAACAAGACTTGACGAAAATGTCTTTACCCCTGCAATTGTTTCATCACCAGTATTCATTACTGCACCAGCTGCTGCCACATTTGTAGCATCGGTTACATCTGCCAATGCTTCAATTGCATTTAATTTGGTTCTTTCATCAGCAGTAATAATTGCACCACTACCAACACTTGTTACATCACTTAAGGCTGTAACAGAAGATGTAGTATAAACACCATTGGTTACTGTTCCTGCATTTCCTGTTACACTTCCCACAATATCTGATGAAAATGTTTTTACACCGGCAATTGTTTCAACACCAGTGTTCATTACTGCACCAGCTGCTGCTACATTTGTTGCATCGGTTACATCTGCACTTGCTTCTATTGTATTTAATTTGGTTCTTTCGGCATCTGTTATAATAGCACCACTACCAACACTTGTTACATCACTTAAGGCTGTAACAGAAGATGTAGTATAAACACCATTAGTGACTGTTCCTGCATTTCCAGTTACACTTCCTACAATTGTTGATGAAAATGTCTTTGCACCTGCAATTGTTTCATCGCCAGTATTCATGACTGCACCAGCTGCTGCTACATTTGTTGCATCAGTAACGTCAGCTGCAGTCTCTATACCACTTAATTTGGTTCTTTCAGCGGTAGTAATAATAGCACCACTACCAACATCGGTTACATCACTTAAAGCAGTAACAGAAGATGTTGTATAAACACCATTGGTTACCGTTCCTGCATTTCCTGTTACACTACCAACAATTGTTGCTGAAAATGTCTTTGCACCTGCAATAGTCTCATCACCTGTATTCATTACTGCACCAGCTGCTGCTACATTTGTTGCATCTGTTACATCAGCCAATGCTTCGATTGCATTTAATTTGGTTCTTTCAGCATCAGTAATAATAGCACCACTACCAACACTTGTTACATCGGACAAATCAGTAACAGATGATGTAGTATAAACACCATTAGTTACTGTTCCTGCATTTCCTGTTACACTTCCTACAATTGTTGAAGAAAATGTCTTTGCACCCGCGATTGTTTCATCACCAGTGTTCATTACTGCACCTGCAGCAGCAACATTGGTTGCATCAGTAACATCAGCTGCTGTCTCAATACCACTTAATTTGGTCCTCTCGGCAGAAGTAATAATAGCACCGCTACCAACACTTGTTACATCACTTAATGCTGTTACAGAAGATGTCGTATAAACACCATTAGTTACTGTTCCTGCATTTCCGCCAATACTCAAATTAGTAACAGGGGTTGTTGATGTTACTATAAATGGTGCTGTGCCGGTTGTTACAGTTGATGTCATTCTGTTTGCAATTAAATTACCAGTAATAGAAGTACTTCCACCAATATTTACATCTTGAGCAATACCTACACCACCAGTTGTTGTAATTGAACCGGTTAATGTATTTACTGATGGTGTGTTGTTGGCAATACTCATAGTACCTGTAGTTGCAACATTTGTTAATGTAGTGTTACCCGTTACACCCAGTGTACCAGATGCTGTAATATTAGTAGCTGATGTATTTCCCCCTACAGTTAAAGTACCAGTATTTGTAGTATTCGCAAGTGTTGTTTCTCCAGTAACATCAAGTGTTGTTCCAATTGTAGCAGAACCAGATGTTGCAACATTTGTTAATGCTGTATTTCCAGTTGCATTTAATGTACCATAAATATGAGCATCTTTTGCAACACCTAATCCTCCAGCGGTTATTATTGAACCAGATGAAGTATTAGTAGCATTTGTTGTATTTGTAATATTCAAAATACCACTACTGCTTAACCCTGTTATATTTGTTGTTCCTTCTACATTTAAATCTCCACCGAGATATGTATCCAATCCTACTCCAAGTCCACCAGCTGTTTTTAATGAACCAGTAGTTTTACTTGTACTTTCAGTATTATCAGTAATAGTTGTTGTTCCAGATAATGTAGTTTCACCAGACACATTTAATGTACTTCCAATTGTGGCTGTTCCAGAAGCTGTTACATTTGATAGTGATGTATTACCAGTTGCATTTAATGTACCATTTATATGAGCATTTTGTGCAACACCTAATCCTCCTGTAGTAACAATTGCACCAGATGAACTATTTGTTGAATTTGTTGTATTATTTACATGTAATGTTCCGTTAATTGTTCCAGAATCAGTTGTAAATGTATTTAATGTAGTACTACCATTTACATTAAGTGTTTCCAAAGATGCATTTCCTGTTACTGATAAATTAGAATTTATTGTAGATGCACCCGAAGTAGATAATGTTGTAAAAGAACCAGATGATGGATTAGACTCACCTATTTTACCTTCTATGTTTGCTTTTATTGTACCAACTGTACCTGAAAATACACTGGCTGTATCTGTTGCATCAGGAATATAGGTAAATTTGTGATCAGTATCATCCATACCAAAAAACCCAACTTTTTCTGTATCAGTTTTATATTTAAATTTAATACCTCTATCCAAATTATCATCTGCAGTTGATTGACCTATTTCAAATACTGGGTCATTTATTGTAACAACCGTTGAATCTATAGTAGTCGTTGAACCACTTACTGTCAAATTACCGGTTACATTTAAATTTTCACCAATTGTAGCATTACCAACAACAGTTAAGTCGGTTAAATTCCCGACTGATGTAATGTTTGGTTGTGCCGATGTTGTTACTGTACCTGCAGTAGTAGCACTATCTGCAGTTCCAGTTACATTTCCTACAATTGTTGATGAAAATGTTTTTACACCTGCTATTGTTTCATCACCTGTATTCATGACTGCACCTGCAGCAGCAACATTTGTTGCATCTGTTACATCTGCACTTGCTTCTATAGCAGCTAATTTTGTTCTTTCAGCAGCAGTTATAATAGCACCACTACCTACACTTGTTACATCAGCCAAATCAGTAACAGAAGATGTTGTATACACACCATTTGTTACTGTTCCTGCATTTCCTGTAATACTTCCACTAATAACTCCAGTAAATGTTTTTACACCTGCTATTGTTTCGTCACCTGTATTCATTACTGCACCTGCAGCAGCAACATTTGTTGCATCTGTTATATCTGCAGTTGCTTCTATAGCAGCTAATTTTGTTCTTTCAGCAGCAGTTATAATAGCACCACTACCTACACTTGTTACATCAGCCAAATCAGTAACAGAAGATGTTGTATACACACCATTTGTTACTGTTCCTGCATTTCCAGCTACACTTCCCACAATAGTGGATTCAAATGTCTTTACGCCTAATATTGTTTCGTCACCAGTGTTCATAACTGCACCTGCAGCAGCAACATTTGTTGAATCTGTTACATCTGCACTTGCTTCTATTGCTGCTAATTTTGTTCGTTCAGCAGCAGTTATAATAGCACCACTACCTACACTTGTCACATCTGCCAAATCCGTAACTGAAGATGTTGTATAAACACCATTTGTTACTGTTCCTGCATTTCCAGTTACACTACCAACAATTGTTGATGAAAATGTTTTTGCACCTGCAATTGTTTCATCGCCAGTATTCATTACTGCACCTGCAGCAGCAACATTGGTTGCATCTGTTACATCTGCAGTTGCTTCTATAGCAGCTAATTTTGTTCTTTCAGCAGCAGTTATAATAGCACCACTACCTACACTGGTTACATCAGCCAAATCAGTAACAGAAGATGTTGTATAAACACCATTTGTTACTGTTCCTGCATTTCCAGTTACACTACCAACAATTGTTGATGAAAATGTTTTTGCACCTGCAATAGTCGCGTCACCTGTATTCATTACTGCACCAGCAGCAGCAACATTTGTTGCATCTGTTACATCTGCTAATTCTTCAATAGCATTTAATTTGGTTCTTTCAGCATCCGTAATAATAGCACCACTACCTACACTTGTCACATCTGCTAAATTTGTAACGGACGATGTTGTATAGATACCATTTGTTACAGTTTCTGCATTTCCACCAATATTTAGATTAGTAACAGGAGTAGTTGATGCTACTACAAATGGTGCAGTACCAGTTACTACAGTTGATGTAATAACATTTGCACTTGTGTTTCCAGTTACAGATACATCTCCACCAATATTTACATCTTGAACAACACCCAAACCACCAGATGTTGTAATTGAACCAGTTAATGTATTAATTGATGGAGTATTGTTAGATACATTTACAGTACCAGTAGTAGCAACATTTGTTAATGTAGTGTTACCAGTAACACCAAGTGTACCAGACGCTGTAATATTTGATGCTGATGTATTTCCTCCAACAGTTAAAGTACCCGAATTTGTGGTATTTGCAAGTGTTGTTGCTCCAGTAACATCAAGTGTTGTTCCAATTGTAGCAGAACCGGATGTTGAAACATTGGTTAATGTTGTATTTCCAGATGCATTTAATTTACCATAAATATGTGCATCTTGAGCAACACCTAATCCACCAGAAGTAACAATTGCACCAGATGAACTATTTATTGCATTTGTATTATTTGTAATATTTAAAACACCACTTGCATTTATTCCTACAACATTAGTAGAACCTTCAACATGTAAATCACCACCAACGTGTGTATCTAATGCTACACCAAGTCCTCCAGCTGTTTTTAATGAACCAGTTGTTTTACTTGAACTGGCTGAAGTATCAGTAATAGAGGTTTGGCCTGATATGGTTGTTCCAGCCAATGTAGTTGTTCCAGCTACATCTAATGTACCTGTACTATTAATATTTGCGGTGTTGATATTTGCAACAGTTGTATCTCCAGATACAGTTAAATCTGTACCAACTGTAGAATTACCAGAAGTAGATACAGTTGTAAAAACACCAGTAGATGGGTTTGAATCACCCACCTTACCTTCTATATTTGCTTTTATTGTACCAACTGTTCCTGAAAATACGCTTGCATTATCTGTTGCATCTGGTATATATGTGAATTTTTGATCACTATCATCCATACCAAAAAATCCAACTTTTGCAATATCTGTTTTATAATTAAACTTAATACCTCTATCCAAATTATCATCTTGATTCGATTGACCAATTTCAAATACAGGGTCATTAATAGTAACCACAGTAGAATCTATTGTGGTCGTTGAACCATTTATTGTCAAATCACCTGTAACTGTTAAATTTTGGTTAATAGTTGCATTACCTGAAATATTAGTATTACCACCTATATTTACATTTTTCAGTACACCTAATCCTCCCGTAGTTGTTATTGCACCACTATTGGTTGAAGTAGATTCTGTATTAGATGAACCAGTAATATCACCAGTAAATGTTGCTCCTGATAAATTTGCTTTTAATGCCTCAGCAGTTTGGGCACGAGTAACTTCGGCAGTCAAATTACTGGATACATTATTAATTAATGTTGTATTTGCTGCTTCCGCTGTTTGAGCACGGGTAACTTCAGTAGTCACATCACTTGATACATTATTAATTAATGTTGTATTTGCGACTTCAGCAGCTTGTGCACGAGTAACTTCGGCAGCCAAATTACTGGATGCATCGATAATTAATGTTGTGTTTGCAACTTCAGCAGCTTGTGCACGAGTAACTTCGGCAGCCAAATTACTGGATACATTATTAATTAATGTTGTATTTGCTGATTCCGCGGTTTGGGCACGGGTAACTTCAGTAGTCAAATCACTTGATACATTATTAATTAATGTTGTATTTGCGACTTCAGCAGCTTGTGCACGAGTAACTTCGGCAGCCAAATTACTGGATGCATCGGTAATTAATGTTGTATTTGCTACTTCAGCAGCTTGTGCGCGAATAACTTCGGCAGCCAAATTACTTGATGTATCAGTTATTAGTGTTGTATTTGCTGCTTCCGCGGTTTGGGCACGAGTAACTTCGGCAGCCAAATTACTGGATGCATCGGTAATTAGTGTTGTATTTGCGACTTCAGCAATTTGTGCACGTGTCACTTCAGCAGCCAAATTACTGGATATATCACCAACGGATGCTGTACTTGATGCTTCAAGCGTAATAATTCGCGTATCTAATGTGCTACCTGGTTCAGCAGCAGTTGCGGTTGCGGCATTTCCACCAATATTTAAATTAGTAACAGGAGTTGTAGATATTACTGTAAATGGTGCAGTACCAGTTGTAACAGTTGAGTTAATAATAGTTGCACTTACATTTCCTCCAACATTTATATCTTGAGAAACATCTATACTGTTTGTTGTTGTAGCTCCAGTAACATCCAATGTACCACTAATATTTGTATTTCCAGCATTTACTATTCCTACTGTAGATACACCAGTTATATCTAATGTTCCAGTACCTGTGATATTAGTTGCTGTAATATCAGCAACTGTAGAACTACCAGATACTGTTAAATTGGTACCAACTGTAGATGAACCAGATGTAGATATATTTGTAAACGAACCAGAATCAGGATTTGTTTCACCAATTTTACCGTCTAATTTTCCTTCAAAATTTGCCTTTATTGTTCCAACATCTCCAGAAAACACACTACCTTCATCTACTGCATCTGGTATATATGTAAATTTATGGTCAGTATCGTCCATACCAAAGAATCCTGATTTTGCAACATCTGTTCTGTAATTGTATTTAATACCTCTATCTAAATTATCATCAGCAACTGATTGCCCAATTTCAAATACTGGGTCATTAATTGTAATAACAGTAGAATCTATTGTTGTTGTTGTTCCAGCAACCGAAAAATTACCCATAACTGTTAAATCCTGTCCAATATTTGTATTTCCAGCTATAACTATATCACCACCAATATTTACATTTTTTGCTACACCTAATCCACCGGCTGTTACAATTGAACCACTATCATTTCCAGTTGATTCAGTTGTTGATGTGTTTGCAACATCTCCAGTAAATGTAGCACCCGCCAAATTAGCCTTTAATGCTTCGGCATTTTGAGCACGTGTAATTTCTGCTGCTAAATTTGCAGATATATTACCAGTTGATGATGCACTTGACGATTCAAGTGAAGTAATTCTTGCGTCTAATCCACTTCCTACTTCAGCAGCAGAAGCAGTTGCTGCATTTCCTGCAATATTTAAATTGGTAACAGGGGTTGTAGATACTACAGTAAATGGTGCAGTACCTGTAGCAACAGTTGATTTAATAACACTTGCATTTACATTACCTGTAACTGTTGCATTTCCTCCTACACTTATATCTTGTGAAACACCTATACCACCAAGAGTTGTAATTGAACCAGTTAATGCATTAACAGAAGGTGTTGAATCAGTTACATTTATCTTATTCATTGTTGACACACCATTTACATTTAATTTACCATACATATGAGTATCTTGTGCAACACCTAATCCACCTGATGTAATAATAGAACCATTACCACTGTTTGTAGAATTAGTATTATTTGTAACATTTAAAATACCACTATTTACTATTCCAGTTGCATTTGTAGTTCCTTCAACATTTAAATTTCCACCAATATATGCACCTAATGCTACACCAAGACCACCAGCTGTTTTTAATGAACCAGTTGTTTTACTTGAACTTGCAGTATCATTTGTAATAGATGTCTGTCCACTTATTGTTGTTCCAGCTAATGTTGTGGCTCCAGTTACACCCATTGTTCCATTAACTATAGTATTTGCCGTGTTTGTTGTTCCAGATACATTCAAACTTCCACCAATAAATGCTGTTTCTTTTACACCCAAACCACCCATTGTATGTATAGAACCTGTTGTAGCACTGGTAGCATTTGTGGTTGAAGTAACATTAATATCTCCACTTGTTGTTACAGCAGCAACTGTAGACAACCCATTTACATTCATAGTTCCTCCAATATTTGCATTTTGGGCTACACCAATTCCACCAGCTGTATTAATTGACCCTGATGTTGCATTTAACGAATTAGTGGTGTTAGAAACAGATAAAATTCCACTTGAATTTAAATTAGACATATTGGTATTTCCATCAACAGTTAGTGATCCATTTATATTTGTATTACCACTAATATTTGCATTTTGACCAATTCCAATACCACCTGCAGTTACAATTGCACCAGTAGAACTATCACTTGATATTGTTGTACTTGATACATTTATACCGCTTGCATTTACTTGGTTCAATGATGATGTACCTGATACGGCTACATCACCGGTTGACGAAATATTACGTGCAGAAAAATCATTATTTGAATCTTTAGTAGCAATAAATTGGGCTATTCCACCAGCAAGGTTAGGTAATTTAACTTCAAACTTTGACAATTCGGTATTTACATGGATATATCCTGCTTCTGTATCAACACCTTGATTGAAATTAATACCAGCACCCATAAATGTACTTGCATTACCTCCGTTATTTAATGTAATAGCATTATCTGAAATATTCAAATTTGTGGTTTCTATTTGTGTGGTTGTTCCAGTAATATTTAAATTACCTAATATGTTTACATCATTCTGCATTGTTGCAACTCCTGTTACTGTTAATGATCCTCCCATAGTTGTTGCACCACTCATATTAGCTGTTGTCATAGTTGTATTACCTGTTACATCCATACTACCTTCTACATTTACATTGCTTTCCATAGTAGAATTTCCTTTTAAAAATGTTCGTTCATTTACACAAAGGTCATTTGCCACATTCATGTACCCATTAAGTGATAAATCTTCTGCAATTATCATTGAATAATCTGTTGTAGTGGTATTTATTACATATTCATTGTTAACAAGTTGAGCAGTAAGCTGACCATTTACAACTAAATCTTTTTCAATAAATACACTTTCATTAAATGATGCATCTTGTTTGACAAATAAATTTGTAGAAATATCAACAATGTCTGCATTTAAGGTTGTAATATTAGATGTGCCTGAATTTATTGTAGTAGCGTTAACAGTTGGTATTGTTAAACTACCGTCAACTACAACATTTTGGTCTACATGAACATTTCCATTTACGCTTAAATCAGTTACTATGTTCACATTTGTATTAAATGTAGCATCATTGTTCACTATTAAATTTTGACCAATAGTCATATTTTTTGTAATATCTGTATTTCCGGTTACATTCAATAATGGCCCAATATTAGCAATTGTTGCATTTAAAGTTGTTATATCGGCTGTTCCCATCGTGGATGTATCTGCATTTATTACTGTAGAATTAATATTTGGTACGGTTAAAACACCATTAATATTTACATCATTACCGACCGATATACTATCGTTTACACTTAAATCAAATATTTGTGATTTACCAACAATATCTAAACCATCTAAACCTATAATCCTATCTTTAAATTCCGCATTGTTAAGTACTGATAAATTACCATTAAGTGTAACTGAATTCATAAAATATGACCTTGACATCATAACTGCATCACCATCTACAAATAATCTCTTTTTCATTCTTGTATCTTTATTTACAAAAAGGCGGTTGGAGATTTGTCCATCGCCCATAATCTTTACTCTATCACCAACTGCTATTATATTGCCTTCTACCCTTGTATCACCAAATACATGTAAGTCATTATTCATTGACACATCTTCGGTAAAATTAAAGCCAACAATTCCATATGGCCCTTGCTCTCCTGTAAGTCCGGTTGCACCTTGTGGCCCAGTAGGTCCAGTTCTCCCGGTAGGTCCAGTAGGTCCAGTAGGTCCAGCGTTTTGAGACATTCACAAAGTGTATGTATATATTTATATATACACTTTTTATCACGTTATTCTACACATTAATTAAAATTATTAATTAATATATTAATTTAAGATGTTGGACTCTGGAAATTAAGTGCTTTCCAACTTTTATCACCATCCGGTAATTCAAACCACATATATAATATACTTTGGTATGCTGTTGCTGAACCTTCTATTCCATTAAATCCGTAAAAAAGTGAACCGGGTGTTCCCGCCACATAGCCAGGAAGGTCCACATCATTGGGGTCTGCATATTCCCACGTGTCGGGAACTGGAAGGACTGAATATTGAGGACCAACTGGACCAACTGGTCCTTCTGGACCAACTGGTCCTGTTGGACCGATTGGACCCGTTGGACCGGTTGGACCTGTTAATCCAGTGACACCAATTGGACCTTGAGGACCAGTTGCACCTGATGCACCTGTACCGGGAGGACCTTGTTCGCCTTGTGGACCTTGGGGACCGATCGGGCCGTCGGCACCATTAGTGCCGTTGGCACCGGGTGCACCGTCGTTACCGGGTGGACCTTGTGGACCTACTGGTCCTGCTGGACCACCCGATGGACCTATTGGACCAACTGGACCTATTGGACCAACTGGACCACCTGCTTCACCACCAGGACCTTGAATACCTTGAATACCTTGTATACCCTGTGGACCTGCGGGACCTTCATCGCCTTTTGGACCTGCGGGACCTTCATCGCCTTTTGGACCTACGGGACCTTCATCGCCTTTTGGACCTTCATCGCCTTTTGGACCTGCTGGACCAGTACCTCCTGGACCAATTGGACCTTCTGGACCTGCTGGACCTGCTTCACCCTGGGGACCTTCTGGACCTGCTGGACCAGTACCTCCGGGACCTGCTGGACCTTCTGGACCTGCTGGACCTTCTGGACCGGCTGGACCATCTGCTCCTGCTGGACCGGCTGGACCATCTGCTCCTGCTGGACCAGTTCCACCGATTGCACCATCTGCTCCGGCTGCACCGGCAACAGCAACAACTTGGGTTAATTGAGTTTCGCTGAGTGTTGTACCACCCAATTGAATGTTACCTCCAGATGCTACTGAAAAGGAACCTTCTACTGATAAATTTTTAATAGGTATTTTGGGCATAGTATTTATTTGTATATATATATAGTATGAATAAAAATAATATAGTTAACTTTTATATACATAACATTAATTAGGATTAAACCATATACTTTGTTCTAAATTAACATCAAATAAGTATATGTATATTTGATAAAGAATGTTTTTTAAATTAGTAAGAGGAACTTCTGGATTTCCATTAGGTTGAAAATTTAATACTTGGGTTATATCTACATCAAATAATGATACATATATAGTATTCGCGACTACATCAAACAAATAAACTTCTGAAAAAACATAATCCGTGTTTAATCTTATATCTATTTCAAATAAATAATACATTAAATTAATTACCATTTTATCAAAAAATATTAATTGTTCACGTGCAGGATTATAATCTGGTGTTAAATCTAAATTAATCTGAAATAAATATTTATATAGATAATCCATTCGTTGTTTTAATTTTGCTGTTTCTGGATCAAATAATATTAAATTTATATTGTATGTTACATTTTTGCTAAAATCACCTGTTATATTATCAATCTCACCAATTGATAAAAACCCGGTATCTGGGTCATAATCAATTACCACACCATTAAAATAGTTACTTTCTTCACCGTCTATACTACAACTAATTAATTGTTTTTTTGTAAATGGTAATCGTTTTTCTACTAAAAATCCTACAGTCGCGTTCTTTACAGGGACTACATATGATGGATTCAGTGTTTTGGTTATATATTTTTGGTTTGTAAATGCAGTATCAGGACAGTATATTAAATCGGCAGAAACAACACGACCGTCGTTTGAAACGCATCTGGTAGGTACATTACAATATCCTGCACTACTCAAAGTAACCTCTCCACCTGAACTACTATGACAATTTGGTATTGTATTACATGATAATTGCTGCATATTTCGGTATCTTCGTAATGTTGTATAATCACTCGCTGACATTTATTTTTATTATATGTATAATAAACCAGCCGAAAAAAAATACATATAATCTATTATTTAACGCGTTACATTATTTCTATTAAAAACAATATAATTATATCTGGAAATAGTAAGTAATGGAAAACTTAGATTTAGATATTAATAATTATAGTATCCAAGATTTGGAAAATTTCTTCAGCATGAAACGACGAACCAAATATACGGTTGCCGATATTGAACTAAAGGAATATGAAATTAGAGAACAACTTTTACAGAGTGGTCATATTAATAAACAATTTAAACGTGATTTAATAAACTTTCTTAATGCTGCCAAAAAAATATTAATTACTGAAAAATGCAAAGATGAACAACATAAACCTACGAGTATTCCCAGTAATTATCAGTTAGATTCGTTAAATGTTCCACGTTCTGATACTCAAGATATGTCGCGTGCACAAAATTTAATACAACGACCACCTACTGATTATATTTATACAAGTAATAGTGATTTCTTACCTGGACGAATAAATCCTATTAATACACGCGTTATCACTAAATGTGTTAATATTGATACACGCTTTCGTGATAGTATTAATACAACACAAAGTTCTGATTTTACAGTACAATTAACTACAAAATTTTCTAAGGTTGTTTCTATGGAATTGACTGCATTAGAACTACCATTAACATTTTATGGAATTTCTGCAAGCAATGGTAATAATTTTTTATATTTGAAAGTAGAATTTGGAGAAGATTCTCATTCTGAACAAGTATTCATTATACCTGATGGCAATTACAATCCTAATGATTTTATAGATAAAATTAACAATATATTATGCCCCATTGACGAACATGGAAAAATGCTATATCCAGAAGTTATTTTTTCATATATTCGGTTTTCTATTGACTTAACCAGTGATGGTTCTGGTAGTGGCAAGGTTACTATTGGACCAGTCGGTAGTCAAACCATGTCTATTAACAAAATTACATTAGATTTCACAAGAAATATTCATGGCAATACAGATACCGTTGAAATATCTAAAAGAATTGGGTGGAATTTGGGATTCTTAAAACCAAAATATGAAGGAGATTTCTTTTATGTTGCGGATTCTATTGTTGAACCTAAAAACAACCGATATGTTTATTTGTCTATTGATGATTTTAACAAGAATTCTAATAATCCGTTTATTAGTATTTTTAATCAATCCATATTAAACGATGACATTTTAGCACGTATTTCTATTAAAGGTTCTCACTTTAACATGCTACTTGATAACGAAATGTCTATTGTATCCGAACCACGTATCTATTTTGGACCGGTTGATATTCAACGATTACGTATTCGTTTATTTGATGAACATGGACGCATATTACAAATGAATAATACCAACTTTTCTTTTTGTTTAACCATTAAAACTATGTATGATATGTAATCAAAATATAATATTATATTAATATATAATATGCCATATAAAACACGTAAGGTTAGAAATAGAAATTGTTATCGTGTATATAATCCCAAAAATAAAAAAACATTTGCAAGATGCACAAGCAAAGCAAAAGCTACCAAACAAATGCGATTATTAAGAGCTATTCAAAATAGTAAGAAATTTCGCAATAATTATCGTGCAAGAACGGGTGGGAAAACTATGAAAAAAATAAGCAAATAAAAAACACCAATTAAGGTGATTTTTTTTTATTTTTTATTTTTATTTATGCATTGTATTCTAACCATGCATGAATCATATCCAAAAATGATGGGTCTTGAATATAAATTTGCACATGTTTGGGTTTATCATTTTCCCATAATCCTTCATATACAACACCGTTGTCGTATATCATTTGTCCTTTACCATCTCTCATATCGCCTTTCATTTGACCACGATAAATTTCACCCGTAGAATTATAAGTAATATAATTACATTTCGTTGTATGAAATGTAGCAAGTGCATTTATAGACTTTTCATTATGTTTTCCTCCAGCGGGAGGTAATCCCTGTTGACGACGAGAAATACGCTTAACTTTAACTGGCATTATTGATTTGTTTAACGTTAATTATAGATACTATTTTACATCAATTTTTTACATTTTTGATTTGTTTTTGAGAACATTATATTGCACGTTATGTTTACTCTAATTATGTACCCACATATAAAACTCATCTTCAACATTGTTCCGTTCTTCACACATAGTTCTTGATAAATGCCTGCATTTACAATTACATTTTTTTTCACGCGTATCTGTTTCTGCACATTGTTCCATAATACATCCTTCCATGAACATTTGTGTGGTTGGACGTTTTTTTTTATGACGGTTACAACAATTGCAGCGGGTAAACATATTCATATATTCTATTGATTCTTCAAATGTAATATGTTCAAACCATTCATAAATAGGTAGGCTATCTAAATAATTACAAACACTTTTGAAATATATTCCTTCTTTCAAAACCTTTATTTTGTCAACATGTTCTAAGCCACCCGTTTGTTCTAAAATAACCTTGGTTATATCCCGAGGTAACATTGGAAATAAATTTACGTTCATTATTATTGTATTATTAGTTGAATAATATACAACTTACATTTTGTCAATTTTACGCAAATTTCGCTCTTTTTGAGAACATACTATTACACGTTTATTATGTTCTCAAATTCCCTTGATTTTCAAGCCATTATGTAGAAAATTGCTAATAGCGTCCCAATTGAACATAATCTATCACATCAATACACCTTTTCAAATGCCAGCACTAAATAATAGTAATCGTAGCAATCTGCAAGAAGATGCTCTCAACCTACGGGAAATATATTTAAAGGCATCCTCTTGGATTAGAGATATGTCCGCACCACGTGCACCTGCTCGTCTACGACCGAATCATGGACCATATGCAGCTGCTGGAGGGGGGCCTTCCAAGTAATTTCACAACAATATAAACACGAATCATTCTTTTGTAATCTATAATTAAGTTTTTTATAACCTTTTTTAATTGATTTGGAGAACCTTGTACTATTACAACAAAAATATTGAAAATATACATCAATTTTGTATCATATTGAACAAACAATTGTATAATATTGTTCAGGTTCTCCAATCCTTAATAATAATACTACAATATTATTAAAAATAAATGCATGTAACTTAATTCTGGCGTGTATGTCAACCAAAAATAACAAAATAACTAATATATTAATACCATTTATAGTTTTTTTTGAAGGATTTGGAGAACCTTATATAAAGAATACAAAAAATTGATAAAAGTGTTATAAAAACGATATATAATTAAAGAAACATAATGTATTAATACCAGGTTCTCCAATTCGTTAAAAATGTTAAGTAAAGAACAACAAAATATTTTAGATGCATCTAAAACAGGAGATAATATTGTAGTGGATGCTGTTGCTGGAACGGGAAAAACGACTCTTATTTTAGAAATAGCAAAAGAGTCAGGTTCTCAAAAAATCCTGCAAATCACCTATAATAAATCCTTGAAATTTGAAGTTCGTGAAAAAACAAAGACCATGTCAATAGATAATCTTACAATACATACATATCATAGTTTAGCTGTATGTTATTATTCTTGCACTGCACATGTAGATAATGAAATTAAAAAAATTGTAATAAGTAATAAAGAACCTAACCGGAAAATTCCAACATTTGATATGATTGTTATTGATGAAGCACAAGATATGACCCTATTATACTACCAATTAATCATAAAATTTATAAAAGACATAGGTTCTCCAGTTCAACTGTTAATACTGGGGGATTATATGCAAGGATTATACGAGTTCAAGGGTTCGGATATTCGTTTTCTAACATTAGCTGAATTAATATGGAAAGAACATCCTTGTTTGAGAACCCAGCAGTTTCAAAAATGTACGATGAAAATGTCATACAGAATCACGAATCAAATGAGTAATTTTGTAAATAATGCCATGTTGGGAGAACAACGCATGGGTGCATGTAGAGATGATGCTCCTGTTCAATATATTCGCAATTCACGATTCAATATTGAACGCATTGTATGTGCCGAAATTAATAAATTATTCAGCCAAGGCGTAAAACCGAGTGATATCTTCATACTGGGACCATCAGTAAAAGGAGAACGTAGTAATATCCGTAAATTAGAGAACATGTTGGTTGAAAAAAACATTCCGTGTCATGTTCCTATGCTTGAAAACAGCGATATTGATCAACGAGTTATTGATGGTAAGATTGTGTTCTCCACTTTTCATTGTGTAAAGGGTAGACAACGTAAATATGTATTTGTTGTTGGATTTGATAACTCCTATTTTAAATATTATGCACGGAATTTACAACGTGATATTTGCCCAAATACATTGTATGTTGCATGTACAAGGGCATCAAACGGGTTATACGTTCTTGAAAGTGATACACGAAGAGAAGACCGTCCATTAGAATTTTTACAAATGAGCCATGTAGATATGAAATTAGTTGATTATGTGCATTTTAAAGGACAACAACAAACCTTATTTTTACAAACTCAAGAAACACCCACAAATCTACCAATCAAAATTACGCCTACTGAATTAATCAAATTCATACCAGAAGATACGAATCAACATATATGTTCTATTTTGGATCGTATTTTTGTGAAAGAACAAGATGTCATTGAGAACATTGAGATTCCTGGAATTATACAAACTAAAAATGGGTTTTATGAAGAAGTTAGTGACTTAAATGGTATTGCAATTCCTTGTATGTATTATGACCATTTGTTAAATGCATGGAGTGATGATTACTCATACAAAACAAAAGATAGCATATTATATGACATTATTGATATGAATGTAGAGAACCTGAATGAAAAGAAACAACAATTTCTATTAGAAATCATAGATAATCTACCTGAAACAATTGAATCTGTTAATGATTATCTATATATGGCAAACATTAACACTGCTATTCAAGAATCTTTATATTTTAAATTAAATCAAATTGACCGTGATGACTATAACTGGCTTACAGATGAAATTGTATCCGTATGTAAAGACCGATTACGACATACGGTTAGCCCTGATTGTCAAGATTCTCCTGCATTGATTGAAGAATATATTATCAATGCTTCTATGGAAGAACAACACAAACATATTGATAAATTTGTAGATAAAATTTTACCTGGAAAATTATTTCGGTTTAATGCACGTACCGATTTGGTTACAGATACTACTGTTTGGGAATTTAAATGTACGAGCGAACTTACACACGACCATATGTTACAATTGGCTATTTATGCTTGGATATGGAATATGAAATATATGGAAGATACCACAGACGATAATGAAAAAGAATTTCGTCTTTTTAACATAAAAACTGGTGAATTGTTACGAATGGAGGCAAGTATGGGGGATTTAAACAATATTATGTCATCCCTATTGCTTTCCCGATATACTGAACAAGTTGATCAAACCAATAATCAATTTGTCAAAACTTGTGTTGATTCTATTCAACGATTATATGATGATGTATAAAAATAATTATTTCTTATGTGATTTGGATTTACGAGATTTGCGAGATTTACGGGATTTACGGGATTTACGAGTTTTACGAGATTTGCGTCTCCCTCCAATCTTCATATCAGTTAACAAACTATCTAATTCACTCACATCAGTACTCGTCGCGGCGGTAGAGTGCATAACGGTTCTTGCCTCATTATATGTCAAAACTTTGGTTCCACTTGCACCAGTACCCTTCATAAATAATCCTTGGGACGGATATTTACTGGATTGGATCCAACCGTTGCTTATGAGATGATGTTTTTTATCGAGAGTTAATCCTGTAACTGATACTCTATACCAGTTTGGTTGGTCAATTGTATCCATTATTATATAATATCCATTTATTTTTTTAGGTTCTCTATTATTCTTAAATTTGTTCACTAAAAGAAAGAATTATTTCTTATGTGATTTGGATTTACGGGTTTTACGGGATTTCTTGGATTTGTTTTTCTTGGATTTACGGGCTTTCTTGGATTTACGGGATTTACGTTTACCACCTTTTTTCAATAATTCTTCTATTTGGTTGAGTTCTTCATCTGTTATTAATTTGCATTGTTTTAAAATGGTTTTATTATCTTCAGTAACTGTAATATCCGTTGTACCAGCTTCATCGCCAGATTCTCCTGCACCTATTAATCTTTCCAAAAGTTCAAAACTTTCTTCGGTTAATTCGTTACAACTTTGTAAATTATGTTCAAGTTCGGTAAAATCAGGTTCTGTTGAATCACTTAATATTGGTACACTTCTCCATACGGATAATGATTTAAGATCACGTAATTTACTAACAATACGATTGATAGGTATACCTATAATTTTATGATCTCTTTGTATCTTCATTATGCATGGACCACCAGTATTACCTTTTTTTTCTGGCAAACATTTCTTCTCGTCATATACAGTTTCTGTAAGAGTTGATTCGGCCATTTGTTATACAATATCCATACATTTTTGTTAGATTATAACGGTTAAAATGTAAAAAATTGATTAAAACTATAACATAATTAAAATAACAACACTAAACACAAGATTTTACGAACAATCATGCAAACACACCCTAAATTCACAGCAGGTTCTATTGCTCGTGCAAAATGGAGAAAGGAAATTACTCCAGAGGAAATGACGGTAACTGATTATTGTCAAGCTGCAGATGGTGCAGAATTTATAAAGATGGCTGATATTGTATTAGACGATAGTGAAACACGTCGTACAACGGTAAAAACTGTACCAGTAAATGAAGAATTATGGAAAGAAACCGCGGAACATATCTACATCATAGCCAGAAACAATGTTATTATGAAATTGGGTGGTACACGTACAGGAATGAAGGCACGTTGGGGGTCTTATTTGTGTGGACACTGCGTTGCAGAACGATTAAACAAAAATGGAGAACCTAATCCAGGTAAGATGTCAGTCACAAATGCTCATCTATATCATACCATTGAAACAGACCTACTGTTAGGAAATACATGGGAGTTTTATAGTTGGAAACTTCCACATACAACAGTTGAAGTCAATATTCTTGGAAAAATGACTACGGTTATTGCACAAACATACCATGCATATGAATCCAGATGCATTGAACTCTTTCGGTCTATAACTGGACATATCCCACAATTGTGTGATAATGCAGACCCCACATACAAAACCAAAAAAGATTAAAATAGAAAGAAAAACAAAGAATAATAAAAAATAGAATACATATTGTATTTTTTTTACAACTTAGATATTATAACATTTTTTTGTGTAATAAAATATTCCACCAAATCATCATTACGATAATCATCTATGTATTTAATTTCACAGATACCAGACGCGATTAGAAGTCGTGTGCAAATCAAACATGGATAATGTGTTATATATGCAGTTGCATTATTACATGAAACGCCACGTTTTGCACAGTCACATAATGCATTTTGCTCGGCATGTATTGTTGCCTGTTCATGGTCATCTCGTACAATACTTTTATGTGGACAACCTGGTAAAAAACCATTATAACCTTGACTAATAATTCGGTTATCTTTTACAATAAGACAACCAACTTTCAGTCGGTCACACGGCGACCGTTTTGATGTAACTTGTACAATTTCTTTAAAATATGTGTCCCAATCGGGGCGATTCTCCATACTATATTGTTATACATGTTAATATCTGTTTATATATATAATCAATATGTCAGTCTTATTTAACCAACTTATTTTATTTAGTGTCATGTTTATCATCGCAATTACATTAAATACAATGAATGTTATGGTATATTCTACAAACCATTTATATTTTTCATTACCGTTAGTATATTCATCTTTGTATATGGCATCAACCATGATATGGGGGCACCAACTTGTCCATTACTTACAAATGGGACATTTTAATTTGACCGTATTTTGGGCGGGTGTTGCATTGAGCCTATTACTGATATACATAATGCGTAAACAAATTGGAGTAAGTCCCGAGTCGTGGCTACGCCGAATGATACCACACCATTCTATGGCATTAACTACCACAACGAAACTGATACACCATAATAATTTGGCGAATGATTCACAATTATATCGGTTAGGTAAAGGAATTATATATGGACAAGAAAAAGAGATATTATTAATGGAGAGTCTGTTATAATATCTAAAAAATATAATAACATATATTTATTATGTTTTTTTAATGTTCATTGATGAACTTGATTTCTTCGTCAGTAATATTAAAATGTCTATAAATAGTGGTTTCATCGTAGGAATTAATCTGTGGAATCGGGAAACTCTGCAATATACGAATATTGTTGAAATTTCCCCATCTACACAAATTATTTATAAATACATACAACGGGTGTTCAAGAATCATTTTGATACGATTTGCGTCATCCAATCCCGAACACCGTATGAATACAATTGACTGTGTCATTCCACAATCATCTACAAATACTTTATATTTGTCAGTTGTAGTAATAAACACCTTGTAACCTTCTTGATATTTATGAGGTCTTGATGCATAACAGGTTTGTTTTGCTGTATGGATTAAACGGTGTTTGTAAATATCATCTTCCTCGTCGCGGATAATTTCGCGTTTTGTATATCGGTGTAAATCACTGCTCGTTTCTACTTTATATTTTTCCAACTCATCTGCATCCACTGTTTTTGATAATATATTGTAAACCTCATTTGTATACAACAATGGTATATATTTACGTTCAATGGATGGAATACTGCTTGTATATTCCACTTTTTTCCATATACCAGAAACAGTAATATTATCGGTTGCTGGTCGTTTTTGTATTAAGTACCAAGTAAAACTGGAACCAATCTTTTTAAAGTATTTCTTCGCTGTATGAATATCAAGACGAACAATTTGTAATTGTGTAAGAATCTTAATCAATTCATTACGGTCAGCATATGACATCCAATTATCTGGTGTAATAAACAACAAATATCCATTGGGTTTCAATAATTCCAACGACCTTTTAATAAAATCCTTGATTAGATTATGATTTTTTGATGCACGTTTACCATTTTCTAACAGCTTTGCATACGGCGGATTTGCAACAATCAAATCATATAAATTTTCATATTCTGTTTTTAGAAAATCATGTTCGGTTACCTGTAATTGATATTTATCTGCATTGAAAATACTACGAACATTATCTAATCTTTGTGTATTAATATCATTGAATTCCAATATATTTTCTAATATATCTTTAGAATTGTGATGTGTACTCAGTTTATCATATAAATGTACACCGAAATTTCCATTTCCACAACAAGGGTCCAATATTCTCAAGTCTTTTTTTTGCCAGAATTCATTAGGTATTGAATCAACTAACTCCTTTACACAATCCATTGGTGTTGGTTCATCATTAGAGGATACATATGTTGTTTTATCTACATTTAATACTGTATCATAATAATTTGTAATTTCTTCTAATGAAGAATTTGTAATCGTTATATCATTTGGTGTTATAGAATTCGTTTCATTAGTAGGTGTTAACGATGATACAATCCGTAATCGCGGGGATTTTCTACATTTTACATCTACATGTTGTGACATTATTATTAAGTATACTATATATATCTGCAGCGGTTTATATCAATTTTTCATTACAAACCTATACAACTATTAATATTATTTTGAATTATCCAAATAATTTATAAATGTATTCAATCGTATGGATTTGTATAATTTTGTAAAAAATTGATGTAAGTGGAAAGATAATTTCATTATTAACAATGAATTAATAATGAAGTTAAAACATGAATTATTTGCGGAGCGGGTATTGGCTGAACATAACCGATACTATTTTACAAGAAATACACAGATGGATATATCAATGGCATTAGAAAAAGCAAATAACTTACAAAAATTTTTAAACAATAAAATTAAAGAGGAAGCTGAACCAATTAACCAGTGTGCAATATGTTATGAGTCAATGGAAAATAAGAGCATAGTGAAAACATCTTGTAATCATACATTTTGCTTAGATTGTGTTATAAAAAACAGGAACAACAATAAAAACACTGGTCATTTATGCGGTATTTGTCGTAGCAATATTTATATATAAAAATTGATTACTTACTACTTTATTTTTTAATAGTAACGACCTCAACAATATATAATTAAAAGGTAAGAATGTCCCGAAATAAATTTCCGGACGACCCAGACAATCGTATTCAAAATTTGTATTATGATATAAATATTAATACAATTTTCAATAGAACGAAATTGCAAAATATTAAGAACAAATTTTGTAAATATCAGAATTATTTAAACAAAAAATATTTCAAACATATACAACCCCTATTGTTAGAATTTGGTTGTATGCGAGATTCTGTATTTTGTGAATGGCAACACGCAAAAAGAATATCACTCTTACATAATCCTATACATGTAAGTCATCAAAATGCAAAAGCATTATTTCAAGTATTTCGTAGAGCAGATGAAGAATATGAAGAAATGAAATATAAAGAACACTTTTATGATAAAGCTATTTGTGATATTCAGGTTAAAATATATGAAATAAAAAAACAACAACGCAGAACATGTAAGAAAAGCAGTGAAGAATAATACACTAACTCATTATGTATAGTTTTTTTATGACTCTTTACGTATAAACAACTCCTTTGCCATGGTTTTAATAATTTTGTTATCCATTTTTACCTGTGCCTCTTCCACATCACCCAATATCACTCGCATCATTTTATAACAGAAATTATAATCACGTGTATCCATTTCCTCGCACTTTGGATGTGCTGTTTTCCATTGAGGAACTGTTCTATAATTATTCATTGTAATACGACTTAATATCTTACGTAACTTTGATAACTCCTCTGTGTCTTTACTCCATTCATCTTGATCTTTTATATACATGGTTTCACGTTTGATATCAGTGCAATGTATTGGTCGCTTTGTGATATCCATATCTTTAAGACGGTCCATAATCATCTTTGTCATACCATTCACATATCCATTATGTCCTATATATTCAAGTTCATCTATATGTACGCCCAATTCTCCAATAAAATCAGTTATATTCATAGCATCTTTGCATGTATTATTCAAGAAAAAATTCAGGTTGAACTTGTTAGATGTGTTAGATATATTATTAATTGTTTTTCCTTCTTTAAATATTTCTACCATCTGGCTTTGTAATTCTGTATTATGTGCAACTGATTGTTGAAGTTGTGATTGAGTTTCCTGCATTTGTTTATTTTGTTCTATCATAAGTTGTTTGAATTCTTGATTTTCACGTAATAATTCCAAAACCATATTTGGTTGACTACTTAATTCAACTGGTGATGCAGTTGTTATTATGGGGTCGGTTGTTTCTTCATCTTGATTACTTATATCTTCAACATAATTACATTTTTGTTTATGGTTTGATAAGCCTTGCCGATATTTATATTGTTTACCACAATCACATATATATGCTAAGGGGATTTTTTTGTCATCATTTGTAACGATTTTATGTTTACGAGTCAATAAATGTTTATTATAATCTTTTTTACTGCTTGTAATATAGTTGCATTTTTGACATAAAAATTCTTTGGGATTTTTTGGGATTTTTTTGTCATCATTTGTAATCATTTCTCCTCTATATAATCGTTACAAAAAAATCCCTAAATCGTTTTTCGGAAAAGTATTATTTTTTTTTTTCAGTAACAAATTATTTATAGAATTTCCGTTTTCACTGCATTATGCTCTGAAGTGGAATTTTGTGTTTTTTCTGAAAAAAAAGTGGATGCACTTTTCCAAAAATGGACATTTTCAGAATGTCCATTTTCTGATATCTGAAACACTTTTTTATTTTGTGTTTTTTCTGACAAATATATAAATTGAAAGAATGACTTAAAGAAATTCATAGATTCTGTGAGATTTGTTTTATTATATAGTACTGCAATTGTTTGTTGAATTAATGTTTCTTAGTTCGTTTACATGATTTTTTATTACCGCCTTTTTCTGGTTTTTTCTTTACTGATTTTTTTGTAGATTTTATTGCTGTTTTTTTTTGTTTGCTACCTATTGACTGACGATGTTCAGCCTCAAAATCATATGCTAATTCGTTGTCCGTATTTACTGTTCCAATAGTTTCTCCTTGTGCATTTACTACTGGAAAATTTTGATCACGGTGTTTAGTAGTATACGGAACAAGGTCCCATGCATAGTATTCATCTACAGTATTTTTATCTTTAATTTGTAATACTGTACTGGGTGTGTCACCTGGTTTGGGTCTGTAATAATCTAATTCTTGTTTTAATATTCTAATCTCTCTTAGTAATTGTTCATTTATGGTTTCCAAGTTTTGACAATATTCATTTGTAGGACTTCCCTGAAAACTTTCAGTATCCGGTATAGTAGGAGCAGTACTATCGGGTGTACCTGGTGTTGATTTAATTTTAGGTGAATCAAATGAGGCCATAAAGTCTATAATATATAATAATAAACATATTTTATTATCGTATTAACGTCAAGCTAAATTTCCAAATGTATAAAATAAAAACATGAAGAATCATATTTTTATTCCAGCGCGGGATCGAACCGCGGATCTTCGGCGTGTAAAACCGATGCTCTAACCACTAAGCCACAAGAACATATAAGTATTAGAATAATTTAATATAGATTTGCACGAAGTGGGGTTCGAACCCACGCGTATTATACACCAGGTCTTAAGTCTGGCTCCTTAGACCACTCGGACATTCGTGCTTTTCCAGATTACCTGATTTGAACAGGCGACCTATCGTACTGTATAATAAAAACATTATAGATAGATTGCTCTTCCAACTGAGCTAAATCCAGAGATCAGTTTATATGACTTGTTCAGGTCAGTATTCCGGATTGCCTGATTCGAACAGGCGACCTATCGATACCTATAAATAAAAACCACTACAGTCAATTGCTCTACCAACTGAGCTAAACCCGGAGACCAGTTTATTGACTTGTTCAGGTCATTGTTCAGGCACGGGCTCGAACCGTGGACCTTCGGCTCATAAGACCGATGCTCTAACCAACTGAGCTACAAGAACAAAACAGTTTAAAAACGTGCTTAGGTTTATATTTAAAAATTTATAATAAGCCCCCACCTTCGCTTATTATTGTGGAATGCCATTTTAACTCAAAACTTGTCACATTGCTCAGCGGTTTATTTTGTTAAATAATCAGTAAATTCATTTTTTATTACATTCCTCCATTTCCTCTTATCGGGGGACTTTGGGAGGGCGTCCCCTTACTGCCCTTCACCCGATGAGGGGCTTGAACCCTCGACCACACGCTTAAAAGGCGTGCGCTCTACCGACTGAGCTAACCGGGTGGGTAAAGTTTTATTTACAGTTATTTACAATACTACACTACGTACACATACTATATACACAGTGTCTTTTTATATTGTTGTTGCAAATTATTTATATGTAAGTTATGCACTATCTGTTGTAACGATATTTATATGTTTATTCTCGTTTAGTTTCTGTAATAAATCTTGATTTTTAGACATTAGTTTTGTATCATCTACGTAATAATCCTCTTTTCTTAATTCATCTATATTTTGTTTTATTGTGTATTGATTGAAATTAGCAAAATCTATTTCACATATTTGATTTACTAATTCGAGTGTGGGTTCATCATAGTAATTTATATAATTTTCACGTTTCGGTTCGAGTTCGTTTACCTTATTATTTGTCACTAATTCTTCACCGTGAAGAATATCATTGACACCTAATTTTATTAATATATCACATAAGTCTTCATTTAAATTTTCAAATCTACCTATATAATCAATAATCATTTCGTTATTAATATCAAGTATATATTTATATTGTGGCATAAATGAATGTATATAACAAAGCCAGTCGTATTCATTTGTATATGATTCTTTTTGCTTATATCGTAGCAAAAATTCTTTCAAATTAAGGGATTCAGACATTTTATCATTAGTCCAATTACGATTTAGTTCTATCATCATTGCACAATGTCTACGGCTAGCAGTTACTTGTCGTGATGGTGGTGGTGATACTTTCATAATACAATCTGTGCAATAACGAAATGCAGCTACAATCCTATCATATGGGCAACGAATTATAGTAAATTTCTTATATGTTTTCCATTCTGTTTCATCCATATTATTTATAACATACATCTGTAAATAATTATTTGTTAATGAATCTTTTTTATACATTGGTGTATTATCTACGGAATGGTGAGGTCCTTCATTAGATAAAGGTTCTATTTCATATTTTTTGAAACCGTAATATTTTTTTAAAATATTGTTTATAAAAGATGTTCCTGTTTCTGGTATAGGTACATATATCGCTTTTAAATCATGATTTATATAAATCATATATAAATAATATATATTATAATATATTTTTTTTTTGTAATTTTTACGAGTATTAATAAGATAAATTTTAAAGCCAGAATATGTAGATAATTATATGGTACAAAATGAGATAATAAAAATACCGAAGATATAAAAATTTATATTATTTGTAGACAAATACAAATATGCAAATAATTATACAATAAATAAAATATTTAAATAATAAATTCATGTATTATAATAATGATAATTCATATAGACGGTCCATCAGGAGTTGGTAAAACAACACTCGGAAAAAAAATATCAAGCCAATTAAAAACCGATGTAATTGAAATAGATGATATTGTACACCATAATGTGAATAAATTAATATCAAAATTATATTTTGATATAAACCAAAAAATATTCATTGATAAATACCAAAGCTATACTGATTTTAAAGATGAATTATTATCAAATTTTGAAGATGAATTATTAAAATTAAATCAAGTAGACTTAGATAAAATACTCGAAAATTATAAAGATAAAAATCTACTACTTACAGGAGGTTTACATAATATGGTTATACATATAGATAAAGGATATCGTATAAAAATAGACGATGAAATATATTATAAACAGTATAATATTAGACTCCTTGAACGAATATATAAAAATTATGATGAAATTAAAGAAATATTAAATAGTGATATTTCATTATATTATAAACCCATATTGCTGGGACGAAAATATTTTGTGGTGCCTGGTTTTCTGCTTAATTATGATGATTGGGTAAACATTAATGAAAATATAATAAAAGAAAATCTATATAAATCATGGTATAAATATGCCACACAATATGAAATATTTAATGAAATAGAACAATTATTAAAAAAAAAATAATCAATATATAAATCTTAAAAAGTATAAAATGTAACTTCATATAATTATATAATGATAATTCATATACTGGGTACAACAGGTGTTGGAAAAACTGAATTAGGAAAAAAAATATCAACTCAATTTAATATAGATGTAATTGAAACAGATGATATTCACCATAGAAATGTATTAAAGATAGCATCAAAATATAAATTGGATATAAGCGAAATAGAAATAGAAATAGAAAAAGTACGTGAACATACCCTTGTAAATTTATGGCATTTCTGTCAAAAAAAATTATTTAAAGAATTTGATAGTGAATTATTAAATATAAATCAAGAAGAACTAAATAACAAACTTGTAAATTATAAAGATAAAAATTTAATAATTACAGGAGGTTTACATAATATGATTATAAATACAGATATACACTATTCTATAAAAATAGACAGGGAAACCCACTATAAACAATTTATGATTAGAACACTTAATGGAATATATGAAAATTATGAGGGAATTCTAGAAATATTAAATAGTGACATTTCATTGTATAAAAAACAATTCATTATAGCTATAACTTATAAGGTGCCGAGCGGCTTTATTTCTAATTATGATAAATGGAAACAATCGTTTGTAGATGATGAGAAACACGCAAACCGCAGCGGATATATATATGCTACCCCGATTGAAATAACTAATGATATTGCAGAATTATTAATAAAATAAATAATATATAAACTTTTATATTATATGTTATATAATGATAATTCATATAATCGGACCAGCGGGTAGTGAAAAAACTGAATTAGGAAAAAAAATATCAAGTGAATTGAATATCGATGTAATTGATTTTACTGATGATATTTATAATCCAAATCTATCAAAATTAATGTCAAAATATAACTATGAAACTGGTGAAATAGGATCAAAACAATATAATATTAAACCAAATCAAATAAATAAATTATTAAAAATTGAATTATTAAAACAAAATCAAGAATATTTAAATAAAAAAATAGAAAATTATAAAGATAAAAATTTAATAATTCTGGGTGATTTACATAAAATGAATATAAATATAAAACCCCCGAATACAGATGTAATAGATATAGATCAACTAAATATTGATAAGGGATATTATATAAAAACAGACAATGAAATCCATTATAAAGAAAATAATATTGAATTAATAACTCGTATACGAGATAATTATAAAAATATTAAAGAAATAATAAACAGTGATATTTCAGCATATGAAATAGGTAACCTTATATATATGAAATATAATATATCTGATTCTTTTTTAAGTCCATTTGAATATTGGAAAAAAGATATAGGATATATAGATAAAAAAGTAAAGGATTTGAACTATAAATATGCAACCGATATAGAAATATTTAATGATATAGAAAAAATATTAATATTTTAAGAAAAATATAGATATTATATCGTTAATCTAAATACTCACATTTAAAAGTAATTGACATTCGAATATCGTTAGAATTAACATAATGAGCTGGATAATGATAATAGTATCCAGGAAAAAATAAAACACGATTATGTTTAGTTTCAACTTCAATAAAGTATTTTTGGTCGGTTTTAAAAACAATAGAACTGGTTGATTCATTCGTGTCATTTATATTAATATATAGCATAATCGTAAATTCTAATGTATTTGGGTCTTGACCATTTTTATATTGAGTTAGACTATCAAACTGCGGATGGTCTACGTGAAATGAACCAGTCTGTCCATATGATTGGGACATAAAATTACAACGTAAGAAACGAAATTTTCTTTTACATATTTTATCACAAATTAATTGTTTACAATAATTAGTAAAAAATGAATTGTCCATGAGTGATGTTTGAAAATAAGAGCAAGCTCCAAAACGATTTTGGTAATCGCGTGTAATACAGGCACAATTTGACGAAATATTAGTAGTGCATTTAATTATATAATCAAGGTCATTTTTATCAAAAAAATTATCATATATTTTTATATTGTCCATAATTCAATTAAAGAATAGTGTTTAATATAGTTATGGAGAAAATAAAAAAAATAAATGTATTTGATTGTTTTTTAACTAATATTGAATATAAAACAATAACTGAAAAAGTGAGACATTTAAAATGGGATTACGGGCATAAATCATCATCAAAAATAGAAGACACAATACCATTTTGGAGTTCAAACTTAAATGATGATTCATATTTTTCAGAATATTTATTTAATATAATAAAAGAAACCGTAAAAGAACCATCATTAATATTAGAACGTGTATATTGCAATGGACACACATATGGACAAAATGGATCATATCATACAGATTCACTTAATCCAAACGGCCGAACATTTATATTATATGTGCATGAACTTCCAAAAGAAGATTATAATTTAGCTGATGGATATTTATATATGAAATTTCCAGAATTAGATTATAATATAGTATATGAACCAATACAAAACCGAGGTATATATTTTCCAGGAATGTATTTGCATAAAGCAAACGGGTTTTCAAGATTTATAAAAACAATGCGTATATCAGTAGTTTGGAAAATGCATATAAAAGAATGTAATTAATATATATAAAATGAGTATAAAACATCATAAAACAAAAGAATATAGTGTAAAGGAATATACCGGAAAGCATATTTATGTAATAGAAAATCTATTGAAAAAAGAAGACTGTGATGAAATTATAAATTTCATAACACAACTGCCAAAGCAGAATGAATATTTAAAAAATGGGTCAAACGTACAAGGATATAAAAATATATTACAAGACAATCTATTAATTGATGATTCAAAATATTATCAATTTGATATGGGTTTAAAAACTGTAGAGATAACAAATAATTTAAATGGTTTATCAAATTATGATATACGAAAAAAAATAGAAAAGATAAATAAAATATTTGAAAAATTATATAAAATAATATCAAAAATAAATGAAAGAATACGAGTTCAATATAATTCTAATTATATTATGCGTATAATAACAGATGCTACACGTCTTCATACGGACGGAGCAGAAGAATTTAAAATAAATACAAAGGATAAATCATATATATTAAATGAAAATCTTAAAATACTTGAAGATGACAAATTGAACATGAATACAACAGTTTATCGTGCACTTACTACAATAATTGGTTTAAATAGTGATTATGATGGTGGGGAATTGCAATTTCCTGAACAAGATGTATCAATAAAAATAAAAGAAGGTGAGATAGTTTGCTTTCCTCCGTATTGGACTCATCCTCACAAGACAACTGAATTATTAAACAATACAAAAAGATATACAATAACATGTTGGCACGGTTGAACCTATAATTTATATAATTTATATTGTTAATTATATAAACATATTTTTAGAATTAAATATATAAATGTCGTCGTATTATAAATACAAAGGTTTTTCAAAAATATATAATGAAATTGACCTAACAAATCTTGAGTTAAACCACGAATATAATTATAATTCGCTTATTGAACCTAATGACAAAATACAAAAATATTTAAAAGAGATTATGTTGTTTCATATAGGAAATAATGAAAAAAATGATAATAAAATAACATATTCAAGATTAAATTATGAAGAATTATTGGACATGACTATAAACAACACACAAGATACTAATTCAATAATTGTAAATTTAAGTAATCAACCATTAACAATAATTACAGTTGATATGGATGCAGACCAATATATGTTTAAAGAATGTTCATTAGAAACTAAAATAAATATAATTATATTAGAACCGAATTCGCATATTTTTTTTGATAATTTAACAGTATATGGTTTTATAAATTATGATTTTATAAAAAATGATTTCATAAATAGTGGATTAAATAATTCAAATATTTATTTAAAAATAGATATACCTAAGGAATTAGTGAAATTAAATAAAACCTCCCACGATGATACACCATGGTTAGAATATAACGAAAAATCTTATATAGAACAATATAATAATACACTGGAAATAATAGAAAACATAATATATGATACAAATAAAAGTAATATAATTTCAATAATAAATAGTAAAAATAATAATAATGCTTTAATAATTAATTTAAATTTCATTTTTGATATTGAAGTATCTAATAAAGAAAACTTATATAAATATGGAGAAATATACAATGAAATAATAAAATTAAAAAATGGTCAACAAAATAAATTTAACACAAATAAGTTAGTATTACATGCTTTACCATCATTAATATGTGATTGGATAGATTATGAATGTAAATATATAGATAATTGGATTGAATTAAAATATGATAATTTTGATAGAATATGTACAATTGAAAAAATACCAAATATATTACAATTTTGTTTATTTGCAACATTAACTCATATACAATATTTTAAACAACTATATAATATACCCGATAATTTGCCTATAAATATTATAGATATGTTTATATGTAAAAATAATCAATCTCAATCTAAACATACATCAAATACAGAACAAACATATATAGTATTAAATTATAAATTAACAACAGATAATGGTTATATAAAGTTTCTTGATACAAATGATGAAATAATGCAAAGTCAAGGAGACCTAATAATATACACATCAAAAAAAGAACAACATAAATATGAATCTAATGATACATGGTATTCATTGATAGTCTTATTAGATATAATAAATATTGATTCTAATAAGTAAGGAAATCAGTTGTTTAAATAAAAAGAACCCTGTAAAATATATTTATCATTACTAATAGGGATATTTTCTTTAAACTGGAAAAACCATTCTTTTGGAAAAAAAATAAGTTTTCCAGCTTCAGCCTTAATTGTTTTATCATTTAAAAAAAATATATCTCCTCCATTGTCTATATTATTAAGAAAAAACATATAACTCAAAGATGATCTTGTAGTTATATTTTTTTTGATAATTGGTTGTTCTTTTAATTGTTTTTCAATACAAATTTGTGATGTAACAAATTCATGTGGGTGAATATTATAAAATTGTGAAAGTTTGGAAAAATATATCTTAAATTGTGCATTAAATACATCTGTAATTTCATTTATAATTTCATACATATGCGGGTCATCTATTTGTGTATTGTTTATTTCAATACAATTTGTATTATTCTTATATAATTGTATATTGTCTTCAAAATATTGAATAAGGTATTTACATTTATTTTCATCTAACATATTAGATGCTTCATAAATAAAGTTTGAATAATCGTTCATTATATATTATTAACAACAAAAAACTTTAAAGTTGTTTTTTAAACTATATAAAATAATATTATTATTTCATATAATGTCCAAAATAAATATTTATAATAAAGTAGTGCCAACTATACTATGTAATGAAATAATAAAAATTTTTAATAATTATGATATAGAAAGTCAAAACATTCATAATATTCAAATGTATGAATATAAAATGCCTATGCAAGAACAACCATGGGAACGTATAGAAAAAAGTTTATTAAAAATATTATTAAATTGTTTATTAAAAACTTCAAATACAGAAAATTTAACACTTGATTCCTTTTATATTCAAAAATATGTAACTGATAATAAATTATTTATAGATAGTTATAATACAAAATTAAGCCGTTTTAATCAATTTACTTTTATTTTATATTTGTCAGAGTTTAAATCAGCAGAAGTAAAAATAAGTAAAGATAATAATATTGAAAATAAAGAAATTAATCAAGGTTCTCTTATAATAATACCAGAAGATATTAACTATATTTATCAACATGAATTACATAAAGGGAATAATTATATAATAACAGGTCAATTACGTTCTAATAATAATAATAATACCATAGGTATAATGGTACATAATGATTACTTTAATCCGTCATATTAATTATCTTTAAGAAAATATATAATGGCGAATCCAGGATTACCATCCTGTCCTGTGTTTGCGCCATCAGTTTTACTAATCGAATATGGATATGCGGAAGGATATCCACGACCACCTTTACCGTAGTTATTAGATGCATTATTTTTGGTTTGGTCACCCCCGTCACCTGATACAGTATCATCAGGTTCATCACCATGTTCACCATAATTACCAAAAGCCGAACTATTACTATTAATCCAGTAAGCACCAGCACGACCTAACCCTTTGGTGGTCGTAGAAGCCGCGCCTCCTCCGTAAGCAAGATATTGGTAAACACCGGATTTTACCCAGGTGTCCCCACCAGCAGCACCAACACTAACAACTAAGTTAGCACCCGGTGTAACTGGCATAGTTTCATATACAAATCCCCCTGCTCCGCCACCTGCTCCGGCTTTTGCATTGTCAGCCTGCTGATGGTGGAAACCGTGATAATTATAATATAATGGATAAACATATTTCCCATGCCATCCCTGATGATGGTACGGCGTTTGAGTGTGTTGGTTTGCTGTAGAATCCCCTCCTGCTCCGCCACCACCACATAATCCAAATCTAATCTTATTACACCAAGATGGAATAGCAGTAACATTATAACCACCAGTATATTTATCAAATCTAGCTATTGCATAATCAGAAATGTCTGTACCATTATATTTATAATTAATATCAAGTGGTAATTCACTGACACCAGTAAATGGTAATTCAGAAGCTACTATATTACTTGAATCTAAATTAAAATTATTTATAATACCAGTTTTAATAGTTGTAGATGTTGAACTATCGATTCCTTCTATTAGTTCAGATAGCGCTGTGTTCTTATATTTATAATTATCCAGTGCAGACATTAAATATATATATAATATAAAATATATTAAATATTTAAATACTATTTAATATAAATGAGTTTGAATACTTTTTTTTATATAAAAGAAAAATCGTTACCAATATCTTTGACAAATAAAATAATTGAAGTATATAATACATTATGTACTTCTACTAATATGAATGAATCTAACATATCGCAAATTATTGGTATATTATCACATACAAAAAACGAAAAAAAAATGAATGAACAATATACATTTTTATTAAAATTAAAACAAATATTAGAGAAAGAATTAAGAAACCATTTTTATAGTTATGTATTAGAAATATCGTCTCAAAATAATGTAGAATATCATAAAACAGATGAATTTAATATCAATTTTGAAAAAAATGATTATATTATTACAAATAGAAAACAAAATACAAAGGAAATAGAAATAGAAAAAACTATTTGCATTATAAATGAAGCGTACTATGCTCAGTTATGTAAATATATATGGTTTTTAACAGACTATAATGGAGAAATCCAAATTTGTAATATAAAATTAAGTCCGAAAAAAGGAACTCTTATAATATATCCATTATCATGGATATGTCCTGTAATAGAAATAATTAATAAAAGAACAGATATATATGTATTATATGGTTATATACAGACTAACATACAAAAATGAAAAAAAATTAGATGAATTAAAAAAAGAGGATTATATTGCATATATAGTTTTGATAAAAAAGATGGTTTTCCACCTTTTTTATGAGTTTGTTTTTTATACAACGAGTTTGTGTCTGCACATTGGGCAACATACATGCATGGTGAGTCCAACGAGCGTGTTATTAGATTCATTCAATGAATATTTGGAGTTCCTTTCTATATGAGAATTCCAACATGTTGTACAAAACCGATGTTTACACGCCGTTGTAACATATTTTCCCTTCCATGATGCAGTTTCGTAAGACCAAGCATATGATGAAACAACTGGATCCAAACAAATAGGACAGTCGTCGCCATCATCTCCTGGTGTTGGTGGATTTTTGTACAAATCGCGCACTGGTTGAAACCCGTTCCATCGTTGAACCAGAGCGTGAATCATCTGTTTTTTTGAAAGCGTCAACGGAATCGGTCGCAATCTAAATTTTTGGTTATAGTGTTGAGTTGTTTTTTGGTCTGAACAATGAACCGCGTTCTCATATTGCGCATAGTGATACGCAATATATCGCAACTCATTTGCGCGTAATATCTCAAACTTAGGACAATCAGGGTCCATCATACAGCACCACCCTTTGTCCAAGTCGGCTTTGTGTCCGTTCATGGTGCTATTACAATTGTGCATCGTATGAGATGCCGAGTTGCAAAACTCACACCTCTTTGCACCGCGTTTATTCATTGTATTGATAAAATGTTATCTTGGTAAAATGTTATTATCTGGTAGAGAAAAGAAAGTAATTCAATTTTTTACATTTTCCCCTATTTTTTCATACACTGGAGAACAAGTTGATTGTCCCCACAAAATCTACAAATAATGTTCTCCGGTGTATGGAAAAATAGGGGAAAATGTAAAAAATTGAGAATATATATTTGTCTAAACGAATGGGGAGCTTCTAACTTGGCTCACTGGTATTATTATTTGTAAAGTTAGACATAGATAGAGAAATGAACATCTATGTAATTGAAACTCAATATGACTCTGTTGTTGACTTGTTAAACGTATATGCCCTTAACCTGGATGTGCGGATAAACCCTATGTGGAACTGATCATTCCCTTTGCCTGGTTTGACAAGAAGATAGTCTCGACCACCTTATAATGTATGACCATAAGGTCAGTCACGACCACCTTATTATAAGGTCAGTACGCACCACCGTATGGTCATACATTATAAGTCGTCAGTGGATAGTATTGGTTGGATATGATGCACACGATTTGTTTGGATTGTACTACTCGTGATTAATTGGATAAGGCAATAATATCGGCGAAACGGTTGAGTTTTATCAAGTATGGTCTCATAGCTTGTCTATAGATTATGCGAAACTGTAACACAGAAACAATCTCAGGGGACGCCCTGTTTTTTTTGTTATGTACGTTGTTACGCGTTATCTCTTTCCATACACAGGGGGAACTTTTTTATTGTCCCCACAAAATCTACAAAAAATGTTCTCCAGTATATGAAAAAATAGGGTAAAATGTGAAAAATTGATAAAATAAATCCATCTAAACGAATAGGGAGCTTCTAACTTGGCTCACTGGTATTATTATTTGTAAAGTTAGACACAGATAATTTAATTGTATCTGTGTAATTGAACCTCCAATATGACTCTGTTATTTACATGTTAAAAGCTTATCCTCTTAACCGGGTGTAAGCCGATGAACACTCGTGGAACTGATCACTCCCGTTGGCCCAGTTCGACATGTAAATATCTTGACCAAGTTTTAACCTTATAAGAAGTTAAGGTTAATTCCTCGTCATTGGATAATATTGGGGTATTAAATGATGCACGCGATTTGTTTGGATTGTACTACTCGTGAAAAAAGGATAATATGACTCCGTTTTACCGGCAATATTCATCAAGTGGGGTCTCATAGCTTGTCTATAGATTGCGCGAAACTGTAACACAGAAACAATCCCAGGGGACGCCCTGTTTTTTTTGTTATGTACGTTGTTACACGTTATCTATTTCCATACACTGGAGAACAATTTGATTGTCCCCACAAAATCTACAAATAATGTTCTCCAGTGTATGCAAAAATAGGGTAAAATGTAAAAAATTGATAAAATAAATCCATCTAAACGAATAGGGAGCTTCTAACTTGGCTCACTGGTATTATTATTTGTAAAGTTAGACACAGATAATTTAATTGTATCTGTGTAATTGAAGTTTAGTATGACTCTGTTGTCGACTTGTTAAACGCATAAGCTCTTAACCGGGAATATGCGGATGAACCCTCTGTGGAACTGATCACGCCCTTTGCCAGGTTTGACAAGAAGATAGTCTCGACCAAGTTTTAACCTTATAAGAAGTTAAGGTTAATTCCTCGTCAGTGGATAGTATTAAATGTAGATAATGCAGGCGATTTGTTTGGATTGTACTACTCGTCAATAAAGGGTAAAACAATAATGCCGGAAAGGTTGAGTTTTATCAAGTGGGGTCTCATAGCTTGTCTATAGATTGCGCGAAACTGTAACACAGAAACAATCTCAGGGGACGCCCTGTTTTTTTTCGTTACGTACATGGTTACGCATATTATCTTTTTTGTAGAAAATTGATAACAAATTCATTATTATAGTCCTACATCAAAATAAGTTAAACCGCTATATAATGGACGACCTTACGACACTTACCTTTTACCGACTATGTTGGTCTTATGACATAGACGGATTAATGAATACGTTCGGGGATGTATTTGATAGTAGTAGTATAGATATGGATTACGCATATTTTATGGTATATACTCGTAAATATCGCGTCAAAAAACCCGATAATTGTGAACCCATTCTAACATGGTTACTTAATATAGAGCCAGATATCAACGTAGGTAGAATAGAGAATGATTACACTGCAGATGAACATATTCCAAACACTGCCTTACTATTGGCTTGTAACAATGGGCATATTGAAGTAATGAAATGGCTATTTACTGAAGAGCCGTATTTAGCTTCGTTCAAGAATAGATGTTATATATGCGATATATTTGAAATAAGTTGTTGTAATAGCAATTTAGATATTACAAAAATTATATTTGAGAAATTAGCAGACTATATTAGTGTAAGGATTCTTATTCTTAATAAAGCATACCGAAATGCGATACATCATCAAAATGCACAAACTGCAGAATGGTTATTACAAATAAATCCAACTATTAATATAGAAGTTGACGACCAGTCTTTCTCAATCTAAGTATATTGATAAAAATCATAAAAAACTCAGGGGACGCCCTGTTTTTTTGTTACATACGTTGTTACATGTGTTATTTTTTTTGTAGAAAATTGATAACAAATTCATTATTATATTATTACATAACTCATACTAACTTTATCAAAAAATGAACTCAATTTCGCCATATGATTTGGAAACCGGACATACATATTATATTGAAAGCTATAATCAAGGTGTTCGTACAAACAAATATCGTGGCGTTATTAATAACTTGAACGCCTGTACTTGGTATGAACATAATGTACTTGAAATTGGAAATATGATTGAATATGTAAACGGACAAGAAACCACATCGTCTGAACGGGATTCTCCAACCTTTCCCGGAAATATCTTTTATGTACATGTAGGTACTAACGCAACAGAACCCCAATATTGGTTATTTTATAAACCCGTTGCTGATTATTTAATGACTACACAAGTGCTTAGACAACGTACTCGCTTGGATAAAGTAAGTATTTGGGGGTTATATAAACAGCATTTGGGCAAAGTCCAGGTGGGGGATGCAACATCTGGTGGAACCCCACCGCTGCGACGCACGATGAGATTTGTACCGAATAAAAAGGGTGTGATGCAACTAAAGCATGTGTATTAGTGCATAATTTTTGAGTTTGATAAATACATATTCGGTACTTATCAAAAATATCTAATATGGACTAGCATTTTGCATCTCTAATTCAACAAGTTTATCATATGAGCTTTTTTCATTCGCGCGTTTTTTTCTAAGTGGTAAACCTCTTATAATTCTGTTTTCGCGTTCCTCTTCCTTTTTTGCTTGTTTCATCGCCATTGCGACAAGTCTATTATACTTTCTTTCTTCTCTTGCTTTTTCTAAAACCTTTTGTTTTTCTACTTTAGCTTTCTCTTTCGCTGCTTTTTCAGCTTCCTTCGCCGCTAATTTTGCTGCTTTTTCGACTTCCTTTGCTACTAATTTTGCTGCTTTTTCGGCTTCCTTTGCTGCTTTTTTTGCTGCTTTTTCGGCTTCCTTTGCCGCTTTTTTTGCTGCTGCAGCTTCCTTATTAATACGTTGTGTTTTGTTATGAGAGTTACCCCCTCTATGACAACGACGTGTATGGTGCATATCTATATACTTACTAAACATTTTATTGTGTTACATATTCATAATATTCACAAAAAAGTCAGTTGTTAAATGGGTATATTTTGTTTTTTCCATTTCTTTTTTGAATTATATTCTGTCTCATTTTAAATATGCAAGCAAAGGTGTAAAAAACGAAATAATTTATTAAAAAATTGATTTATAAATAAGCTAAAAATAATAATTATATTTTAAGATGAGTAACACTTATGATAGAGCAAGAGCTAAGTTTTTCCAAAGACAGATGTATTATGGAGCATATAATGATTTGAAAAATAAGTATGTAAGAGTACTTATTGAAAAGGAAATCATAGAATTGTTGAAAAATGAATACAGTAAAGATAATCCAAATGATGATGAAATAGAAATGAAAATGTTTAGTAAAATCTCTCAAATATGTGATAAAAAAGCTGAAGAGGAAAGAGAGAAAGAAAAAGAAAATGATACAGAAGAAGGTCAACCAATTTTGTGGACACCAGAACCATCCGGCGACTATTAATCATTATTATCAAAAAACAATGTTTGCCAAATATCACTTTCGTAATTTGATTGTTCTATTTTTATTGCGGTTTCAGGTAGTATATTTTGTAGCATTTGTATGTTTTCATTTGTTGTATTATATTTTTTTATAGTATAATTAAGTTCCTTAAAAACACTAAGAAGACATTTTAACATTGGCATACCCCCAGCTATAACAACTTTCACCAAGTTTGTTTTATTTTGCATTTCATTTTTTAATATTGTTTGTTCTATAAGTGCTTTACCTAATTTACGACCACGATATTTGTCATTGATGTAAACTGCAACTAATAGCAAATAATCAATATTATCTTCTTTTTCGTATGTCACCATTGTATTCCCAATTATTTCATCTTTATCTCGTAAAAAAATACCCCAATAATTATTTCTTTTTTTTATTACCTCATACGCGTGTAAAATATGTGGATTTATTATATTTGTTTTTACACCATTATCCAATGTTATGTTGCTTACATAATGCAATTCAATATCCATCATATAGTATATATATTACTATTTTTAAATTTTATTAGGATTATATTGCATTTCATTATTTACATTCGTGTTTCCATTGGTTAATGAGTTGGTTGCCCGTTCCGTTCTTTCTGTATCGCGTTGTTTTTTTTGTGCACAACCGCGATGATGAGCAGTTAAAGCACGTACATTTTTAGCAACATATCCACAGAAATCACAAATGTTCTCTTTAGAACCAGAAGATGCATATAATTTTGATAAATAATGGTCTAATGCAGGAATTTTAATGTCATCAACTTGAGCAATCAATTTTTGTTGAAAGTCTTTTATCGTTTTTATATGTATCAATTTATTATTGATAAAGTTTTGATATTCTTTATTAATTTCGTCAAGAGTTTCTTTATTAATGTTAATAAGTTCTCCATTACCTGTTTCAACATCTCCCAAAGCTTCTTTAAAATAATCAATAATACCAATAGCTGCTTTGATCTTATCTGCATCATACTCTACTTTATGTAAATATACAAGAATATTGTTGTTATGAATTTCTATTTCAAAGTTATTTTTATTTGCAATACCATAATGTTGTGCCAACATGATACCAGAGCAGTTTTGATATTCTATATCACGTAGAAATTTGCGGACTTCGTCTTGTACTACATTTTTATCGTAGTTTTTGTTCTCAAAAAGAATAACAGGTTTATCTCTACGTTTCATAATAATGTCGCCAGTTTCTTTTACATTGCCAACATTTTCTATTTGTGCAGTAGGAGCGATTGAATGAAGCACATTAAAGAGTATATTTTCTGATAATTTTCCCTTAGATGATGAGTTCTCCATTTTCTTTAATAAATCATTTACATTTGTACATAATGAGTCTTGTGTACTATTATTTGTTACAGAAATATCCTTCAATTCTGTTAATTTTCCATCTATACGATGTTCGGTTGATGTAATCATGGAATTAAACATACTTTGAGAGTTAATAATTGTATTAGAAAACTTTTCATCAAGAGATTGGGTGAAATCATTAAGAACATCTTTCGTTAATGTGGTTTTTAACAGCATATTTGTGTCTTTATTGATACTTTGTTGTAAATTATCAAACGTGTTCTCAATATTCTTATATAAAACGTCTTGATTCTTTGGAATTATCTCATTTATCATTATTTTTGTTTTATCTAACAGTGTTTCATTATATTGTTTGATTATTGGTGCAACCTTTTCACTTGCATTGCTTGATAAAATGAGTTTCATATCTTCCATATAGTCACGTTTAAAATCTACAAACTTAAGTGTAAACATGGTTCCAATATCTGTATGTGTTTTTTCAACGGAATCTTTTATGCCGTTCACCTGTGTTTGAAGTGATTTCATGGTATCTAAAATGCTTGCAGCAACGTTTGAATCAAGAGAAGGATTCGTATTTCGCAGAAGGTTCTCCAAAATATCAACAAAAAGAATATTCATGTTCTCAAAATTAAGATTCGTATGTTCATTATAGAAGTCTAATACTTTTTTATTGGTTATAGTAAGTGAGTTCTCCATATTATGTATTATTCTGGTTAAATCTTTATATTGATTCGCTTAATAGCTCTAAGGTTCTCTTTATTTGTAATAAAGTCTTTACAAATAAACATTATTATGCTGTTGCATTCTTATCCAGTCGTACAGTAGGACATAATTGTTTTGTTATTTTCTGTGTTATGGTATCTAATTCTTCAGGGTCGGTACAATCACAGAAGGTGTTTTCTTCGGCTTTACTTATCATAGAATATTCGGCAGTATCTGGTACCCCACTCTTAGGGTGAGATTGTTTATATGAGTTGATTGCATACCATGATTTCAAGCTGATTGTTTTCTTCATTGCCTTGGGAATAATTGGATCTTTTGTATTTGTTTTTTTCCATTTTGTTGTTTCTTTGATTTCCGCATCATTGCGTTCTTTATTTTGGTCGTTTTCCCAACCCTCGTCATGTTTGATATAGAGAGTTCCACGATGTTGGTCGGTGCAATGTAATGGTCGTTTGGTAACATCAAAGTTTTTGAGGGATTTCATAATAAGATTTGTGAAGTTATCCACAGGTTTCTTATATTTACTCATGGAAACGATATCTTGGTCGGTAACAACAATATCATTCATAAATTGCTCAATACTAATCGCATCTTTGCAATGGTCATTCAAATATAACATAACATTGAAGGTATTATTGTTGGTAGTGTTGTTGGTGATTGTGTTGTTATTTCCAATAAGAGGAACCATTTCTTTGACAGTTTGATGTAATTCATCATTTTTCTTCATTGTCTCCTTCATTGTCTCATCGTTTCTCTTCATCGCCTCTATAAACATAGCTTTAGTCTCCATGAACAATGCTTTATAATCTATATTAGATTCTTCTGGTGTAAGCACAATTGTATTTTTAGGTTCTTCTTCTGTGGTATATGTGCATTTTTTTCTATGTTTAAACAACGATGATGCATGTTTATATTCTTTCCCACAATCACATATATATACTTTTGCGTTTTTTCGCGTTTTTTCATTAGTATTTGTTAGTCTATAATGTTTTGCAGTCAATAAATGTTTATCATAGTCATATTTATTGCTCGTAATATAGTTACAGTTTATACATTCATATTTTTTTGCGATTTTTGCGATTTTATCTATTGCCATTTGTTAGTATAATATACTAACATAAAAATCGCCTAAATCCTTTTTCCAAAAAGTATAAAAAAAGTTCAGTAACAAATAAAATCATGAAAAAACGGGTTTCACAGCATTATGCTCTGAAGTGGTTTTTTGTGTTTTCTGAAAAAAAAGTAGTTGCACTTTTGAAAAATGGACATACTTTTCATTGTCCTATTTTTGAAAGTACGGATATATTTTTTTATTATAACATTGAGATTTAAGTTCTCCCTTTACTGTTTAATAAATCCTTTACCATTTTACGTAATTCCCTACTTTCGTGAAGTTCTTGTTTAAATTCGTGCATTGCTTGATCACTTTTGTGCATTGCTTGTTTAAATTGTTTAATCTCTTCGGCTGAGGGTGTACATTGTGTACATTTACATTTTTTACATTTTTGTCCACCATGGTTTGACTTTGACTGGTTGTTGGTTGTAATTACTTTATGTTTTGGTAGCGGCTCTATACTATTTAGTGTTGCATTATATTCTTCAAAATATTGTTGCTCTCTCTTACGGGCTTCATAATGGTTTTCACAATCATGAAATGCGATTATTTCCATCTTCCAATTATTCCAACCACCATTCTCGCGGATAATATTGTACAATTTACAATTATTATTATGATTGTTACATGACTGTTTATGAGAATATTTTCGCTTAACAAAATCAGTTGTATGACCTATATATTTGTCTGTTATTTCTTGATTCATACAATAAATTTTATAAAATATTGTATTAGAATAGTCAATGTTTACGTTTGGCATATAATATATGTTATAATAAATGTCTATAAATTATTTGCACACATATATATTTGGATATTATAATTTATATTCGCTATATTTTGCTAAGGTTTTTATAAAGAGTATGTATAATTATGCACTCATTTCTTTATATTAATTGATTTA